>ENA-ORXI01002889-ORXI01002889.1-sediment-metagenome-genome-assembly--contig:-NODE-2889-length-12002-cov-12.668260_pt1 | contig 12002 bp, 12 predicted proteins | sample MGYA00237861_ERZ511468 | MGnify/ENA primary metagenome ERZ511468 (study PRJEB26299, sample SAMN06266213) | sediment metagenome | isolation source: Hudson Canyon methane seep mesocosm | place... | reverse complement strand
CAGCTGGTAGAGCACCGCACTTTTAATGCGATGGTCGCGAGTTCGAATCTCGCAGGACCCACCACTAATTGTTATATGAATCAAGCAGTTGCAGTTAATTCTGGACTGCTTTTTTTATGCCTGTAAGTTTTGTGTGCCCTAAAATGTGCCCATCATTAACCAAAATATTATTAGCGTATTCTGCTAAATGTTCTGGTGCTAGATGAGCATACCGAAGAACCATCTCATAATTACTCCAACCACCGAGTTCTTGTAAGCTATTGAGTGGAGTTCCTGCTTGTACATGCCAACTTGCCCATGTATGACGCAAATCATGCCAGCGAAAGTTTTCTATATCAGCACGCTTAAGAGCTTTCTTCCAAGCCGCACCTCCAGCCTTTTTTACGGGTTGACCTTTAAATGTGAATACATGTGAAAAATGTTTACCCAATTGTGAACGGATAACATGAACAGCATCTTCATTTAACGGAATACCAAGCGCTTTTTTACTTTTAGCTTGGTCTGGATGTATCCATGCTACTTTACGTTGCATATCAACTTGATTCCATTCCAGACCTGTAACGTTGGACTCTCTTAAACCAGTCGACAAGCTAAAACGAACCATTGCTTCGAGATGCTCTGGTAATTCATGATACAAACGGTCAGCTTCATTTCTAGTAATCCAGCGTATGCGTTTACCTTCTTCTTTAAGTCGACGTATTGTTGGAGCTTTATCAATCCATTCCCACTCACGTTCTGATTTTCGAAGAACCGCCCGAATAAGTGCTGTAATACGATTAACGCGACCTAATGAAGCATGGCGCGATTTATCAGTTATCACCTTTTCTATTAGTTCACGATTAATATCAATCAGCTTAATACCAGAGAAGAATTTATCGAGATAGCGAAACATAATAAGGTCGTCTGCCAGTGTTCTTTTAGTAGACTCGTTTATCCATTTTGCTTTTGCATCATCCCAAAGATATTCAGGTTTATGACCCAGTTTTATTTCATCCCAGGACAACGCTTTACGTTTATCGGCTAATTCCTGCGCTTTGCGTTTATCACTTGTTTTAGATGATTGGCGTATTGTTTTGCCATTGGGGTCGGTATATTTGAACCACCAATATTGGCTGTTTTTTCTTTTATAGAGCATATTTGATTACCTCCTAGCCCTACATCCTGCATTTACTATGTTACTTTAATAGGATAAACATTACTAAATAATTTTAAATGCTATGGTATTTATCATCTGTTTAAGTCGTAGGTAGTTTATGAACACCTTGCTACAACGAGTTCATTCCAATTGGTGGTATAGCGTTTTGATAAATGTTCGACTTGATATTTCCAGTTATTGTTAATTTTGGTGGGGCTGACACTAATCCCTTGAGGGAATCGATGATTGATGCTATCGATTGTCTGCATTAGCTTGACTGATTTACTGTTAGATATAGAGGCTAAATCGAAAATATCGGATTGTGTAAGTACTAGAACAGGCTTAATGTTCCCGAGTTGAACTCCGCAATGTTGGTAACGATACCCCACCTTATAAATATTGGTAAGCAACCGTTTTGCTGTCGTAATAATTTGTCGAGTATCACTGGTCGCATTATCTAAATGAATGCTAATGGAACGTTGGTACTGAGGTTCGTTTGGATTGAACGGATTGGTGCGTATAAAAACAGTAATCGAGCCTGTAATTGAGTTTTGTTTACGTAACTTTTCAGCTGCTCTGCTACAGAAGCTAGCTAATGCATCAGATAATGAATGTAACTCGGTTATCTTATGCTTAAAGCTTCGAGAGCAGACAATGTGCTGTTTGTCTGTTGGGGTATCATCAATCGATAAACAGGGGGTTCCATTCAGTTCGACAACGGTTCTAGCAATCACAATATTAAACTGAGCTTGAATGGATTCAATAGGCTGGATGGCTAAATCATAAGCTGTATTGATACCCATGAGCTTGAGTCGTTTAGTGGTTTGGCGACCAATACCCCAAACTTCATTGACGGGAACTAATTTGAGTAGTTTATTCCTGCGTGTAATATCTGATATGTCTAATACACCATGGGTTTGTTTCCATCTTTTTGCAGCATAGTTGGCTAGTTTAGCCAATGTCTTGGTGGGGGCTATTCCTACACAGACGGGTATGCCTGTATTTCTATAGGTGGTTTGTCTGATGTGTTGACCATAAACGGTAGTGTCTTTGTTATTAGCAGCTGCTATCTCTAAAAATGATTCATCAATAGAATAGACTTCGATTTTAGGTGTAAAGGCTTCTAGGCACTGCATCACACGGTAGGACATATCAGCGTAGAGTGTATAGTTGGAAGAAAATAATTGAATGTGATGCCGGTTAATTAGATGCTGAACTTGATGCACAGGTGTTGCCATCTTTATACCTAAGTCCTTTACCTCCTGGCTACGTGCAACAATACACCCATCATTGTTACTTAGAACAGCAACGGGTTTGTAGTTGAGGTCGGGACGGAAAACACGCTCACAACTCACATAAAAATTATTACAATCGACGAGGGCTATAAGCGGTGGCTCAGACATTACACCGAATGAATGACATTTGTAACCACTCCCCAGATTACAAGGTCAATTTCTTCTTGTACTGTAATGTCGGAATATGTGGGGTTTTCAGCACCTAAAATAATAGTAGACCCAATACTCTTTAAGCGTTTTACAGTTAACTCACCATTTAGCGCACAAATAACAATTTTACCCACGATAGGTTCAATAGAGCGGTCAACAATTAATATATCATTAGGATGAATACCTGCTCCAAGCATTGATTCTCCTTCCGCACGAACAAAAAAAGTAGCAGCTGGTTTTTGAACCAATAAATCATTTAAGTCGAGTGTTTTTTCAATATAATCGTCAGCAGGAGAAGGAAAGCCAGCTGCAACCTTATCTGTGTATAACGGGATGTTAAAAACTGTAGGTGATTGGGTGGGGATTGAGATTGAAGAAGAATGTATCGAGTTTTGTTCAAAGTTGTTTTTACGTTCAATCAGCATGTCTTGAACATCTGCAAGCATGCTCTCAGGTACACGAATGGCGCGAGTGGTCTCACCATAGACTGAAGAGCCTTTTTTTCGACCTGCACCTTGACGAGCACCTCCTCGTTTTTTTGGAGAGTTATCTTGCATAAAAGAGAAGTGATTAATTTAAATTAAGAAAAGTGTACATTAATCTATACTATCCAGGCAAGTACTTTTATGGGTGATATAGGTAGAAATCTGTATGTTTTAAAATTTTGAATTAATGCCGGATAAATTAACCAAAATGGTATTGGCGGTGGAATGATTAATTCTACGTTCCACCACCAATATCCAGCTATAGGGTTATTAGAAAATTACCATTAGAAACAAGTGGTAGTGGTAAGTCATACTCCAGAACTGGCATCGTTGAAAGAGTAGTATCCAGATTTAATGAACCAGACTGATTTATCTTTTTCTTTTCTTTTTTGTTCACATGTTCTGCTAAATGCTCGACACCTAAGTGCGCATATCGCAATACCATTTCATAACTGCTCCAGCCACCTAGTACTTGTAAAGAATGAAGCGGTGTACCTGATTGAACGTGACGGGTAGCCCAGGTATGGCGAAGGTCATGCCAGCGAAAATGTTCAACTCTAGCGCGTAACAATGCATTCTTAAATGCAGTGCTACCCGCTTTTTTCAAAGGATTTCCCCTAAATGTAAAAACAAAAACTTCATGTTTACCTTTTTGGCTTTTAAGCACTTCTATTGCAATATCACTGAGTGGTATTCCTATTGCCTTATCCGCTTTTGCTTGATTAGAATTAATCCATGCCCTTTTATTTTCCAAATCAACTTGATTCCACTGTAACCCGGTTACATTAGATTCTCTTAATCCTGTTTCTAAGCTAAAGCGAGCAAGAGCCTGTATATGTCGTGGTAATTCTTTAAATAATCTTGTTTCTTCAGATTCAGATAACCACCGAATGGGCGGGGCATCTTCTTTTAGACGCCTGATGGCTGGGGCTTTGTTAATCCATTCCCAAACACGCTCAGCTTTCCTTAAAACAGCACGAATTAATGACGTAATACGATTAACTCGAGCGGGACTAGCTGTTGCAGATTTATCCGTAATCACCTTTTCAATTGTGTCAACTGTGATGTCGTCAATATAGGTATTTGCGAAGAATTTATCTAAATAACGAAAGATACAAATATCATCGTTACTAGATTTCTTTTGCGATTCATTTTGCCAACGAACTACTGCATCCATCCATCTATAACGTGGCTTGTGACCGAGGACTTGATGGTCCCAAAGTTGAGCTTTATATCTATCATGAAATTCTTGAGCTTTTATTTTGTCTTCAAGCTTAGTAGTTGCCCGTATTGGTTCTCCACCATTGGGAGGTGTAATTTTGAACCACCAGAACTTGCTGTTTTTTCTTTTATATAACATTTGTTTTTAACTCTATTTTTTGATGTATTCGATTGAACGGTTGAATATTTCGAACGAATGTAATCAATCAAATCAGCTTTAACAAAGACCCAGCATTTTCCAAGTTTAGCACCAGGAACCTCACCAGTTTTCACTCGTTTTAATAATGTTTGAGGGTGAATAGCAAGTAGCGCGGATGCTTCATCTAATAATATTGTTTCCATTTGAAATACCGTAATCAGTGTGTAAGTAAAGAAACTGATAGTCCTTTATGTAAAGGTTATTCCAGTTATATTTTTTTTGGTAGATTTCGGTTCAATAATGAAAACCGGATAGATATGTAGAATCTATCGTTATTTCAATATGATTATTAAATGAATGGTGGGGTGTGTAATTGCTCTTTGAGAACGAAGACATGATATTTCCTATTTGTAGTTATCTATAAAAAGCATCCTTGTGGATGCAAGTAATAAAACTAAGTAATGGTTATTTAAATAACCGATGTTTTAATTCATAGAGCGCTACTCGAAGAAATATTCGAGAGTTAAAATTATATGAAAAAGCTAATTTATTTGCTTACCCCTATATATGAGGTCGCTGACTAAAAAAACAAGTTTTTGATTAGGGTTTTTCTGTCTGGTTAATCCTGAGTTGGATTTAAGTGAGTGATTTATAACCGGAATAGATGGGTTTTGTAGGGATGGTGACTATCAGTTTAGATGGCTGTTACCATCCAGTTCATGACAAGAAGAATAAAGGTATCTGGTGAAGCATTCAAAAAATTTCTGGGTATCCAAACAGAATCCAGAACAAGTGGTTTACTTGCGCTGCCAGCCATGGAGAGCGAACGCGAGGGCTGGTAGTCCCCAGGAGGCGTGGGTCCGTTGTTTTGTCGGAATCGGAACGCTAGCGTAGGCGTAGACAAAATAAAAGGTTTCCCGAAACGCCCTCCAGTCATTTGAGGTAGTGCTACGTAGCCGAAGGCAATAGCGGTCGCGTTTAATTACTCTTTAAACCATATCACCATATCACCATATCCCCCCCCTTTTCATATATCCAGCCTGTTGCCACTATCAAAAAATTCCTACGGTTAGAAACTGTTGCAACATTGAAAATTCGTTAATAGGGATTGTTTTGATGATTTGTAATAGTGATGAGAGCACTACCAATTATCCCAATAGCCAGGTTCGTCATGATGAGCATTTTTCATAGCGGTATTTAACGGCAAACAATAAAAATTCACATGCCTAAACTTCATCTCGCCACTTTCACTATCTAGAAGTTTTTCTAATTTTTGGAAATTAAAATCATCAGGGTCAATTGGAATATTAAGGTATAGCTGACCGTGATATGGGTATGCTAAAAGCCCTGAATGCCAACATATTTGACAGGGTTCATAATCTATCCCATTCTTATCCAGCCATCTAATAACAAGTTTTCGTCTAGTACAATTTCGCCAATCAAATTCATCAACTACTAATGAATCATTTGATGGTTTGAAAAATGTTAAGTAAAGAACATCACGCTTTCTTAATCTGGCGATACGGTCAATTGGTTCAATGATTTGAGGCATGTTGAATCCTTAATGGGTTGGTTGACAGTATTTATGATTAGAAGACACTCACATTTGAATGGTATGTACTACCATTAACTATAGAATTAGATAAAGAAAAGGGGATTTAAAGTGTTGGTTTTTTTTGATGGGTGTGGAGAATGGTTTGTTTTAGGGGATGGTCCATATGCAGGTATGGGGTTAGATGATGAGTGTATATCATCAGTAACAATTTCTGGAGTTTTCGAATTGCCCAAAACCAATGAGATGCAAATTAAACATAGTGGCAGTTCTATTGTTAAAAACTTACTTCCTTGCTACAGCCATATTGATGGTATTACCTGTGATGGTTACACTGAAAAAGATAAAATTTACTTTAAGTTACATAAAGCTCTTGGTTTTGATAAAGGGTTAGGTAAAGAGTTAGGTAAAGCCACTTATCTTGGTAAGGATTTTAATAGTAATGATGGTGATAGTGGTAACCCAACAGAAAAAAACTCAACACTTCCCGCTACAGTTGAAACTTCAATAACAAATATAAATGACTCCATTCTGACTAATGTAGATAAAGCAAATGATAACGCTACAGATACAAGGGGGAATCAACTACATTGTTTGGTTTGGAAAATAAGGGAACATCTATTAGAAAACAAAAAGGAAAATGAAAAAGTGACAACAAGGGAGATTTGGAGCGAACTAAAGAATAATTATGCAAACCATGATTCTGATGAAATCATTCAGGAGATTACGGGTGACAAAATTTATTGGACTTCATTCTATGGTAATGAGTGTAAACCGCTTAGTAAAACCTCTTTTCCTAGTTTAATTTCAAAACTCAAAAAAAAACCCCCATTATAAAAAAACTTACCACTAAGTTTACCGCTAAGAAGTTTTATTACCAAGAAACCTTAATGATAACTATCGTCTGGGATACTCCTCTCAATCCAACAAAACGTTGGGTTGTTTATTTAACTCAAATAATATAGAGGCAAGAAAATGGATAAAGAGAAATTATTACAAAACCTCACAATAGTATACGAACTGTCACAGCTTGATGGAAGTGGTGGAGGGTTGGAATCGTGGTTGGAATCGTCGGTGAAATTGGCTGAAGATGCTGAAGAGGCTGCGATGAAAGAAGCTATGAATGGTACACAATTGGAACTAGGTAAATTAGTAATGCAATATGATGGTGAGGTCATGTTGTGGTATTCCGTTCCAGTTTTGTTGGATTATGTAGAAACTGGTGTTCAAGTTATTATTGACCGTTATGGCTGGTTTGACATTCTTTATGGAGATTTAGATAAAAACGTTTTTTTGGATGCCGGGGTTGATTTTAATAAATCGCTAATTAAAAAATTGGTTGATGAGACTGACCCAACGGATTTTTTAACAGAATCACAAGCTGATGATGACATTAAAAACCTTTTTCCTGAAGATTTTTTCAATAACAAGGTTGCTTGAAGTTAGCTCATAAAACAATAAAAAGTGATGAGATAGTAGATTTAGCAATGAAAGTCGCAATAGCTAAACAATTAGGAAGCATTTAGGTGGTTATTGACGTAAGTTGATGGGGGTAATACCCCACAGCCACTTAGATTTCTAAATGTTTTCATGGTTGATAATGATTAGAAACTTAAGAGCAAGAGTTAGTGTGATGTTTCAAAACCTTGTATTGCTTTAGATGGCGCTGAACTGGGTACGGTGTTTTGATATTTGAAAAATGTAGGTTTAGAATATTTTTTTGTGCCAAATCTATAAATACATGTAACACCAAAATTTATGGAGAATAACAAATGAAATTAGAAGATATAAAACCAAGGTCTTTACGTGCTTCGAATGAAACATTTCATCAACTAAAAATTGTTGCTGTACATACTAAAAAAACACAAAATCAGGTTCTAAAACAGCTACTGGAAACTGAGTTGGAACGGTTGAATATAAAGCTTAACCAATAGTCTTTTTTTGCTTTGAAGAAGGTGCAAATAATAATTTAAACAAGGAACTACTATGAGAAATACAGACGAAGTAGAACAACTATTTGAGGTGTTTTCATGAGTTTGCATGACAACGAACAGCACGCATGTTATATCACTTTATTTAACCATTTCATGGATAACGAAGCAGATAAGAGTAGCCCTCTACCTTGGTGGCTGTTCAAAGAGCAGATAAGCAACCATCGAAGCACTAACGATAAAACCCAAACTTTAGCCTTCAACACATGGAGATTCAAGGATGTTGATTATAACCCCGCGACTAAAAAAATTGGTAATGAAAGAGTTGTGAAATACAAGGATGGTAAAACAATTAGTGGTAGGTATGCGGATAATTGTGTTGAGTGTTATGCAATATTACTCGACTTTGATAGCGGTTTTAGTATAGCAGAGGCTAAAAAGCGGTTTAAAACTTATGAATACCTTGGGTATACAAGTTTTAACCACAGGAGTCAGAAGTATAACTATATAGACCGTTTTAGGATGGTCTTTCCGCTAGCTAAACCAATTGCACTTGAAGATTATAAAAAGATTAAAAAGTCGCTGGTGAACTGGGTAGATGGTACTGATAGAACTGCTTTTGATTTAGCGCATATACACGCGGGACACAGCAGTACTAAAGAGCAAAGTGTTTTTGCTGAATGTTGGACTAATACTGGACAGCTTCTAAAATTTGAAGATTTTAAAATTGAAGTGGTTGAGCATGTTGGAGAAATAGAAAACCCTGTTTTTGATACAGATGATTTGGAGCGTGAATACGTACTTAATGAATTGGCAAATATCCACAACGTGGATTACGACGTTTGGCGAAACATAGGCTGGGCGATGAATAGCAATGGTTTTAGTTTTTGTGATTTCAAAACATTAACTCACATTCTACGTGGACATCGTGAAAACAACGCTGCGGAAGCAGTTTGGCAGGATGGGAATAGTAAAAACATGAGCATGGGCGTTTTAATAAACATAATTAAAGAAAACAACCCTGCTTATAAACCTTATGCAAGTACCAGACGAGGCAAAAGGTCGCGAAAAGAACTTTTAATACAAGAACGTTTACAAATGATAGAAGACGCTAGAAGTGTTGGTAGCACTCCCAGCGCCATTTAATAATAACTAATATAGGAAAAAGTTATGGCTAGCAATATAGCATATTTATACGAAGAAGAAAACGACAATATCACCAGTATAAATGAACATAAGCAGGTGAATTTGAAGAATAAATGGGTGGAATATACACCGGAGGAACAAAACAACATTGGAACTATGGAAACTGTAGCTGACAACGTTAAAATAGTGTTTCCTGATAGTTATGAACAATACCCTATTTATCAAAATGCTATAAAACGCGTTGATATACTAAAGAATAAAGTAGAACGCGAACGGAAAGCCGCTGAACGTGCGGAAACAGCAGAAAAAGCAAAAGATTTGCGAATGGTGAATCAACAACTTGCACATGAAGAAGCTGATGCTACAGAAGAGTACATTCAGAAATGTCTGAATGACATCGTCGAGAATTATGATTATTACTACATAGCAGCACAAAACACTTATGTTTTGTTTTTAGATGGTGAGTGGACTTACCTTACAGCCACTGCAATGTCAAAAAGACACCCCATTCTTAACAAACTTTCTACTTCAATTTTGTATGACAATATGATGCTAGAAGCTGAACGAGTGAAGCTAAAATCTACCTATACATTTAAAAGTGTTAATGACAATACTTTGAATTTAATGCGTAAAGATAATTGGTTGCAACCACTTGAAGGCGATGTTCATCCATATTTTAACGTTTTGTTACAGTCTCTAAGCTCTGGAAAACAAGAAAACCATGACCATCTTGAACATGTGATAGCTTGGAAATATATGCACCCTGAAGATTTTCAGCTCCCATGTGTGGTGATTTATGGTGACGGGGCTGTAGGTAAAGGTATTTTACTTGAACACGTTTTCGGGGGCATCTTTACACAACAACAATGTGTAGCCACTAAGCAAAACGACATATTAGGTAATTTCAACAGTACCATCATTGGAAAAACTGTTGTGATGGTTGATGAAATTAGTGCCAACAAAAACGACATGAGCGCGTTTAAAACCTTAGTGGGTAATGCGACAGTAAACGTTAACGAGAAAGGGCTTAAACAATACAAGGCAGACCAAACTGCATTGTTCTTTGCAGGCTCGAATGATGTTCTATCAGCGATTTCATTAGCAGGAGATGGTTCGGATAGACGCTGGTCAATTATGCGTGTTGTAGCAGGCTGGACACTACGATATTGGTTAGATAAGCATGACTACAAGGATACTGAGCCTCAAGATTTGTGTGATGTTGTGGCGAATGAAGATAATTTAGCAAAATGGTTGTACCATATTTGTAAAAAATGGAGGGATGCAGGCAGACCAATACCTTTGCATGGTAAAGACTATGCAACTTTGATTGATGACCAAAAATCAGAACTTGAAGAGTTATGTGAAAGAGTCTTTCTTGATGAAGATTTCATTGCAATCAAAGAAGGCGACCTATGGGACCTGTATAAGCTGAAGATGGGTGAAGAGTCCAATTGGAAAGGGCGTAATAAGAAGCAGACTATGATTCAAGTTCGTAACTGGGTTGATAAAAATGCTAAAGAATGTGAATTTTCTAAAATCAAAAAGATTGCTATTGATGGGGTTAAAGCTACTGCAAGAAATGTTTTTTTGCTCAATGAATATCAACTTGGGCATAAAGCCCCTGACATCAATTCACAGTTTGTGTTGGACATTAAAGCTGAGCTCATAGAGGGCACGGTAAAAACCTCAGCCAATATCAATATTAAAAATCTAGTTAATAATGATATTATTTCAGGTATTAAAAAAATGGCTGATGCTAATGGCAATTAGAAGTTGATGATGCTATGAAAATGGTCTTGCTGTAGGCACGTAAGACCATTTTATGTTTGGTTACATTAAACGTATCCAGTTACACTTTGGTTACACTTTTTTTGAAAAATGTAACCAGTCCAAAGCCATGGTTCGTAAGGCCTTAGGTGATGTTGGTTACATAGTTACAATTTTTAAAAATATTATATATATGCAATGACATATCAGTAGACGTTCTTTTTTAAGAAAAGTAACACCACCGTCTCCTACCCACAGCGAATTTTTCAAAAAAAGTGTAACTATGTAACCAGACACCTACATCCCTCGTTATACCTGAGTTTTGTTGGTTACAAAAGGTGTAACCGAGTTACAAAAAAACCTAACCTATTGATTAACCATAACCATAACGTTAACACCATGGTCACAAAACGGTAATTACCGAGAAGTTAGATGATTTTTGCTAAAGAATCTCTAAATATTAGAACTAAATCACCTTTTAGCATCAGTAACATCCTATGTGATATGTTAAAATGTATTAAATACAAATGGTTATATGTAATTATGGAGAGAGAAAATGAAACCTACTTCAAAACCTATTGACCTTGATACTACCCTGCAAAAAGTATCTGATATGCAGCATGAATCTGATGAATTTAAAAGAAGAGATATGTTCATCGACTTTTTAGGTAGTGCTGGCTTAGGATTGATTGATGAAACAAAACATCAGCAACCACAGAAGCGCCATCTACCATAAGACTATTCCTAACCTTTTAACCCATTCCATATCAGGAGATGGTTATGCTGTACGGTGAATTAAAGTTCTACAAAGGTGATGCTGTTATCAAATCAGTCGATGATGAAGAGTTTTCAGCGTTTAATACTGAACAATTAAATAAATATGTTAGCTCAATAGTGGCAGAAATTGGGGCTACCAAAGCAATCAGTAGTTGTATTTACCATGGAGGGGCGAAAGGGACTATTGATACAGTGTTGTTCCCAGTAAAAGGCTGAAAGCTTATGCTAAGTGCTCTACTCCTTAAGTTAATGCCTTTAAGTTCTTTAATAGTGTGCAAGAAGTGAATTAGCAATGATATTACATATCCCACACAGTTCGACCGATGACAGCCATGAGTGGTCATTCAACTGTTTATATGAAATTATTTATACCTGCATAACATGTGTTATATAGTATTCAACAG
>ENA-ORXI01002886-ORXI01002886.1-sediment-metagenome-genome-assembly--contig:-NODE-2886-length-12004-cov-10.701350_pt1 | contig 12004 bp, 13 predicted proteins | sample MGYA00237861_ERZ511468 | MGnify/ENA primary metagenome ERZ511468 (study PRJEB26299, sample SAMN06266213) | sediment metagenome | isolation source: Hudson Canyon methane seep mesocosm | place... | reverse complement strand
CCTAAAATTTTACTATGGGAGAACCCTACCTTTAACGACAGTCTTTCACACAGCACAGACATCTCTCAGTAGAAAAACCTTAATCTCAAAGAAATAGTTATGCAACACATACCTTTAGTCTCAATCATCATCCCTACCCATAACCGCCCAGATCTTCTAGAAGAAGCAATTAAAAGTATCGCACTACAAAGCATTACGGATTGGGAGGCTATTATTGTTGATGACAACTCAACACCAGCCGTTGACCAAAGCTCAATTCAGAAGAAATTTGGTGATAAATTTAAGGTTATACACCATCAATCATCAAAAGGAGGCGCCTTGGCAAAAAACACAGGGATAGAAACTGCAAAAGGGGATTATATTGCCTTTCTTGATGACGATGACCTATACGCACCTACCTACCTAGAAAAAGCGATTAAAACGCTGAAAGAAAACCCGCAACTTGATACACTCTTTATGGGCGTCAGTTGGTTTGGAGAAAATGCTGAATGGGCACAAAATGATTACAACAGTACAATGCAAAAAACCTTATCCGACACTGAAAGCACAGAAACTGCAGAAAACCTCCTGCAATTTAATGGCTCCCTCTTTAATGCATTACTAAAACGAATCCCAATGGCATTTCAACGCCCTGTTACTCACAAACAAACCCTAGAGAAAATAGGTAACTATCAAAATACACTCCTATGGGACTGTGAATGGGCTTTGCGTGCTTCTCTCAACGGAACATGTGGTCTACTAACAGATGGGCTTTATCAACAACGCACAGCAGGTCAAGGCTACTCATCTACCCCCAACCGTCGGCTAGACCACATGCTCTCTAACTTACAAATGAAAAGAGATCTTTATACAAATAAACGAGCACTACCTCATAAAAAGTTATTATCTCAAGCTATAATACAAGCAGGAAAAGATCTTAGTTGGGAATATATCATACAAAAAAAAGGACTAAAAGCTGTTCATTCCATGCTTGACACCTTTCATTATGGCTTTAGCCTAATACAAATTAAATTTTTACTACATGCAGCATATACAGGTGTAAACAACCTGCTCATCCCGAATAAACCAACCAGGAATTAACTAAACACCACAAACCATTATAATTTTAATTTATAACTTACCTATCACAAAAACATGCTATCTATCGTTAAAAATATATACGCCTATCGAGAGCTGATCGCAGCACTCGCCTGGAAAAATATTGTAGTTCGCTATAAACAAGCCTATCTTGGTATTTTATGGGCCGTATTAAAGCCAGTGATGCTTATGCTTATTTTTACCTTAGTCAGGAGCTTCGTAGGCATAGAAACCGGTGATATTCCCTACCCTATTCTTACTTTTGCTGCCCTGTTACCCTGGATATTTTTTCAGGAATCAGCATCCGAAGGCGTTAACAGCGTAACCTCAAATGCGGCTCTCATAAAAAAAATCTACTTTCCGCGTGAAGTCTTTCCATTAACTGCAATGGTGACTAAATTAGTCGAACTTTTTATCAGTTTTTTAATTCTCGCAGGGCTTATGGCTTATTACAAAATGATGCCAACGGTACACGCATTTTGGGTGCCCTTCATTATTTTTTACACTATGATTGTTGCTCTTACCATTAGTTTTTTTGGTGCTGCACTTAATGTCTACTATCGCGATGTTGCACAGGCATTACCCGTCGCCCTATCGTTAATGATGTATGGCTCACCCGTCATCTACCCACTTAGTTTAGTACATACAAAACTCATCGTCGAACAAGCCGCTGGCGCATGGTCCAATGACCTATACATGTTATACACACTAAACCCACTAGCAGGTATTATTGACAGCTTCCAACGTGTCGTATTAAAAGGCCTAGAACCCGACTTTGCTGCAATATACCCAGGGCTTGCCCTCACTTTAGTCATACTTCCCTTCAGCTACCTCTTTTTTAAACGGGCTGAAAACTGGTTTGCTGATGTTATTTAACATCACATAACAAACAATTTAATAGATTAAAGACCTAAACCACTAAAACTATGCCCATTATAGAAGTTAATTATCTCACCAAAGAATATCAGCTCGGCCATATCACTAGCCTAAAAGAAACCGCTTTAAATACATTAAGACGACTTACTTTTCAAAAAACCCAAGAAAGAGAACGATTTAAAGCGCTAGATGATGTTAATTTTCATATTAATGAAGGGGAAGTCGTTGGTATTATTGGCCATAACGGTGCAGGTAAAAGTACTTTACTCAAACACCTAGCTAATATTAGTAAACCCACCAAAGGTAAAGTGATAGTACGTGGCAGTGTTGCCCCTCTTATTGAAGTCGGCGCTGGCGTTAACCCTGAATTAACAGGACGAGAAAATATCTTTTTAAATGGTGCGATTCTCGGCATTCCTAAAAAAATAATCAGAAGAAAACTAGACGAGATTATCGAATTTTCAGAGCTAGAGCAGTTTATCGACACGCCTGTGAAGCGTTATAGTTCGGGTATGACGGTAAAACTGGGATTTTCCATTGCTACGAGTATGGATGCAGATATATTAATTATTGATGAAGTCTTGGCTGTGGGGGATTTAGCGTTCCAGCGTAAATGTTTTGATCGGATGGAAGACTTAATTAATAAACAAGGAAAAACAGTTTTATTGGTAAGTCACAATATTAGACAGGTTTCAAGGCTATGCTCTCGTGTAATTCTTTTAGATCATGGGGCTATTTTAGCTGACGGTAAGCCGGAAAAAATAACAACCATTTTTTATAATCGCAGTAACAAGACAATTCAAAACAATAGCAAAAAACAAATAAACAATATTAGTAATATTCAATCATCTGATGAAGTCGAACTATTAGACATAGAGCTAATTGGGGAAAATAACAATATAATTAATGAAATTCAGTCTGGTGATGAACTAAGAATAAAGGTACGCTTTAAACTAAAATGTAATTTGAAAAAAACAAAAATCGTTATTGGTACACACACGACTGATTTTATCTACCTTACAGCTAACTCAACAGCTGTTTTTGGTGGGCGGCCTGACTTCTTAGCTGGTCAACATGAAATGGAATATAACTTGAAATCATTTCCATTTACTACAGGCATATATTGCATACGATTCGGTATATTAGATCAGTATCGCAACTTAATATTTTATGGAGAAACACTAAAGACGTTTAATGTTTCTACTCTTAAAAATGAAAGCGAACAAGCAGGACTCAGAATGACAAACTTACCATCGACATGGTTTTTGAATGGAACATTATATCAGACTGAAAATGAATTTAAACAAAAAATGGAAAATATATAATGATGTGGTTAATTTGCGGGCCAAGTAGTGTCGGAAAAAGTACATTCATTGAAAGTGGTAAAGCCGCTCATTTTGCAAACCTACCTAATAACACACCAACCAAATTCCCAGTAGAATTTGAATCCGATTTATTTATACCTAATTCAGATTTTTTTTTACATTACAATATACTAAGACCTTATCATTTTATAGATAATTCAACCAAATATAGTGACTTTGTTAATCGCCTAAAAAGATTTTTTTTTTTAGAACATCACAGCAGTACAGAGTGGGAGTATATTAAGAGTTCTTGGGTATATCAAAAAGATACATCTTGGCGTAATATCCTAAATACAAAATACGCTAAAAAAGCTATTATTCTTGTTAGTACAAAAAATATTATTATAGAAAGAACAAAACAAAGGTTAATTATAGAAAATCTTCACCTAACCAACACTAATCAAGGAAAATACCCATCGTCCTTCTGGATTAATCTATATAACAAAATTGATTTAAATGATATATATCGAATCTGGTGCAATGAACTAGATCAACATGGTATCGATTACATATGCATAGATACTTCTAGTGGCACTTATAATTTAATAGACAAACAATATTTGTCTTCAAACATAAATTCATAAAACTATAGTATGGAGATAAAATGAAATCATCTTATTCTAAAAATGAGATAGAAAAAATCTTGGAAGAAAACGACTTTGAATATCATAAAGTCAAACTACCATATGATTTGAGTACCCCTGGCGCTGACAGACACTCTACACTTAAAAAAATTTTTCCGAAATCACTAGATTCTAAATCTGTGCTAGATGTGGGCTGTGCCAATGGTTTTTTTTGTTTCGAAGCAGAATCATTGGGAGCGGAGCGTGTAGTTGGTATAGAGCTGACTGATAAGCGCTTTAAGCATGCTGTTTTATTAAAACAGATTTTGAATAGTAGTGTTGAATTCATGCAGACGAATATCCTTGATGAGACCCCAGCTGAAACATTTGACTATGTATTATTTCTCAATGTAATTCACCATCTAAAAGACCCCATCCTTGGGCTACGTAACCTCGCAGCAATAACAAAGGATAAACTTATCATAGAGTTTCCAACATTTAGTGATCCAAAATTCAAAAAATACTCTAGAATTAAATTTCCTTTTTTTTATAATAAACGTCCATTAATCGGCGTCAGCTCATTGAGTGACAACGATGTTGACCAAACATATGTATTTAGCCCCGCCGCTATTACTAATATCCTATTAGATCACGACCGTTTATTCTCAACGATTGACTTTATTGATTCACCTATGGGCGGTGGTAGAAAAATTGCTATCTGCAAAAAGTAAACCATAGAAGAGTTTAGGTTTTTCTGACTTTTCACTTAATAAGCCTTGTACTTCAGATGCAAACAAGCCATCAATGTACAGAAACCAACTTGACTGTCAGTCCTCATATGGGCTGATAGCCAGCCTATCTAGGTAATAAGTTTCGATTATTAAACAATACAAAGTTAAATATACAAAAACATGAACTCTAACATAAATAAAAACTTATTTCACAACTCCAAGTGCGTCATCGTACTTGGAATGCACAGATCTGGCACATCGGTATTGACCCATGCTATTGAAACATTAGGGGCACATTTAGGCTCACAACTCATAGCAGCAAATGAAGGCAATGAAAAAGGCTACTTTGAAAATATAAGTATAGTTCGTCAAAATGATAAAATATTAAAAAGCCTAGACTGCAATTGGGATTCATTATCCATTCCTAACTTGACTAATGACCAGATAGCTGAATACTCCGTATCACTCACTGATCTGCTGCTTAGCGAATATAAAAACATAGATTTTTGGGGTATAAAAGACCCTCGACTTATTCGCCTCAATAATATTTGGCAGTCTGTATTTAAAAACTTAAATATAATGCCCTATTACCTATTAGCTAATAGAAATCCATTCGAAGTTGCAAACTCTTTATATGTAAGAAATAAAATCCCCATTAGTATATCCTTATTATTATGGGTTCAGCACCAAGTAGATTCCTTAGAGCTATTATTAAATCGCGGGGGGCTTGTGGTGAATTATGACGCCATGCTATCCAACCCTAAATATGAAATTGAACGCCTAGCAAAATTCTTAAATATTGATACGAATTTTCATAAAAATGAAATAAACGACTTTGCTAGTCAGTTTGTCAATAAAAGTTTAAATCACAATAAAAACAACACGGAATCTCCATCTCTTCTAGGGTTAGAGTTATTATGTAACACTATATATGAGAACTTAAGCCAATTATCATCATTACCAAATAATTTAATATTAGATAATGATCAAGTTTATAGGTGTAAAACAATAATATCTGAAGCTAGAAACTATTTTACAAAAAATGAAGAATTTATTTTTGAAATTTACAACATAAAAAAAACTCATGACATAAAAACTGAAGAAATAATTTTTTACTACGAAGATAAAATAATAAAATCAAATAATAAAATCAAATGAAAAAATCAAATGAAAAAATCAAATGAATTGATAATTCATATAGGTATCTGGAAGACAGGTACAACGACGATTCAAAATACATTGCTGAACAATGCTCTGCTATTAAGACAAAGAAATATTTGTTACCCATCAATTTCGGCTAACCATACTTTTTTAGCTTCAGCATTCCATAGTGAGCCCGATAATTTTATTGTTTCTAAAACAAAAGGGATTAGGGGAAGGGATTTAAATGAATGGCATAAACAATGTTTAGAGCAGTTTGAGAAAGAAATTCAGGGCTTTGAGACGACGATTGTATCTTCTGAATTTTTGTTAGATTTACCACTCAAACAAATAGAGAAATTAAAATATTACCTACAAAATCTCTTTTCTAGTATAAAGGTTGTTATCTATATGAGGCACCCAGTTGATCACCTGTCTTCGGCAATAAATGAGCAAGTAAAACAAGGACATTATGGGTTAGATACAGCTTATGAAATACATGGAAAAGCTTTAGAGTATGAAAAAGTAGAAGAATGGATAAATGCATTCGGAAAAAACAATATAAAGATGCGTTCTTTTGAAAGAGTTCAGCTTATAAATAATGATATTGTTGATGATTTTTTATCAATAATTGGTGAAAATAAATTAACATTAGAAATCAAACATTTACCTGTAGAGAAAAATAAGTCACTTTCAGGGGAAGCTATTCAGGTTTCTGATGCTTTAATTCGTCTATTAGCTAGAAATGGTATGCAAAAAGGAAATACTGATTACCTCTTAAAAATTAAAGGAATACCATATCAGGCACCTGTTTTTTTGATGGAAAAGACTTTATCAAAAGTAGAGCCATATCTAGAAAAATATAAAAAAGAATTCGGATTGACTTTCGTAAAGAATGGTCCTGAAATTATAGAAGATGTGAGATTAAGAGCGCCTATGTGGGAAGGTGAGGCACTTGAATCAATTGCGGCAATTTTAAATGGAAACTCTTTGCAACTTTCAAAGTTAAAGAGTGACAATTTTAGGCTCAAGGCATTGTTAAATTTAGAGAAGGGCGCTGTAAAGGATGCAGAAAATGAATTTAAGAAGTCTGTGAAGTCTGGTGTTCATTTTGAATCACAAAGAGACTACGCTACATTTTTAAATAAAGAAGGTAAATTCACTGAGGCGCTAATATATTGTAATAAAGCAATTCAGCTAAAGCCTGATAGGCTGTGGGTTAAAGAGTTGAAGGAAGAAATAAAGCAGAAAATAAATAAAATTAATCTTAAGGGTAAAGGTTAGATGTTAGATATAGACGCGCATTTAGAGTATCGGTTTGGTAGTTGTTTATCTAAGAAAGTTGTAGTAACTAAAGACGAGTTATTTTTTAATGAGTCATTAAAAACAATGGCAGCATTTTCAACGATTAGACCATGTTTTTTTAGCCTAAATAATTACTCACAGATAATTGGATATGATAAAAATGAATTTCAGAGACTAGATACACAGTCTCGTTTAGGACGCCGGCAAGTCATGTTTGCAAATTTAGCAAACCAGTGGGGAATTAAGTCAATTTTTTTAACGAATTGGTGTGATGCTCAAGGGTGGGATTACAGTACTAAACTTCAAAATAAAATACCGATATTTCAATTCAGCCGTAAAAAGAAACAAAGAAATAATGTTATTTTATTTCCTTTAAATAGAGAGTTTATGGGGTATGGAGGAAAAAATATACCGATAATAAAGGATGAAAAAGAATTTGTTCAAAAAAAAGACAATGTAGTTTGGCGAGGGAGGTATTCAGGGACCTTATCAGATGATGTTGGTTATATATTTTGGTCGGAATCGTTGGTGCAAAAAGAATTTATTAATGTTAAAGAAGAAGTAAGGGCGAAGTATTTAGCTATCCCTCGGTATGAATTTATAAAACAAGTTTTTTTGTTAGATTTTGTGGATGTTGGTTTTGTTCATACGGGTAAAGAGTTGGAAAATATTCATAACTCGCCGTGGAAAAATCAGATATTATCTCCTTTTTTAAAAGCCAGAATGTCAATTGAGCAACAAAAAGAATCAAAGTTTATTTTTGCGTTACCTGGTAATGATTATGCTTCAAATCTCTATTGGGCGTTGATGGCAAATTCTGTGGTATTTGTTTTGGAAACGGAATGGGAAACTGCACTTGATGCGGGATTGGAACCGTGGGTTCATTATGTACCCGTTAGTTTAGATAAAATTGATGTGATTAATAAGTATAACAAGATGTTAGCTGATATTCCATATTGCCTTGAAATAATAAAGAATGCACATGAATATATGAATGACATTATGAATCATGATTTGAGAGATGCGCTTGATTATGAAACGTTAAAAATGTATCAAGATAGAGTGATTCCTATTGCTGATCTAGATCATGAATATTCGTTTTCTAGAGGAAGTAAGTAATGATTATTAGTGAGTCAAAGAAATTTATTTTTTTGCATAATCCTAAATGTGCAGGCACAACAGTGCGTAATACATTGGAATTATTTGATACGAGAAATAATTATTATTGGCTGTTTGATGAATTGGATGGAAAAAAAATTGATAAAGCGCATTTAGCACTAAATATTTTACGAAGATATTCGCCGCAAGATTTTTTGTTACTTCATGATTATTTTGTTTTCGGTTTTGTCAGAAATCCATATGATCGTGTGATCTCAGCTTTTAATGAAGGACATATAAAACTCTATAGGGAATTTAAAAAAAATGAGGTAGAATTGAGTGAATATAGAGAAAAACTTAATGCGTTTTGTACCTCATTAACGCTTAAAAATACGCTGGGTTGGCATATAAAGTATCGACATTGTATTCAGCAAAGCAAAATGTTTTATCTTGAAAATAAGTGTTATGCCGATGTCATTTTAAAGCTAGAAGAGTTGGACGAGGCATCTGAAAAATTACTATTATTTATTCCTGATATTTCCTTGGCTGTGCAGCTATGGTCTCAAAAAAATTCTGATAAAAATGTTAAAAAACTTGAATTGAGTACAGGTGATTTACTTAGTAAGGAGTCAATTAAGAATGTGGAAAGAGTTTACGCCAAAGATTTTCTTGTATTTGATTATGATAAAATCTCCGGTATAAGGGGTATCAATTGAAATTTTAAATTTTGGGTGGGCTTCATCGGAGAGGTACGTCTTTAATTCATGAGATACTAAAAGAGCATATTGATGTTGGTGAGATATCAGGTTCTCCCGCGATGGAGGATGAAGGGTAGCATTTACAAACGGTGTTTAAGGGGGCTAATAAATATGGAGGTCCAGGAAAGTTTGCGTTTAATTCTCTGGCGTATATGGATGAGAACCATCCTCTGGCTTCCAGTGAAAATGGACAGAAAATTATTAGGGAGTGGGCTAGATTCGGAGATTTTAACAGAAATTATTTTATAGAAAAATCTCCACCAAATTTAATACGTTTTAGATTTTTTCAAAAAATTTGGCCTGATATAAGAGCTGTTATGATTTTTAGGCATCCGTTAGCGGTGTCTTATGCAACTCAAAAATGGTGTAGTACCGATATCATATTTTTATTGGATCATACATTAACCGCTTATGAGATATTTATGCAGGATAAACCGTATTTAAAAAATATTATTGAAATTAAGTATGAAGATTTTGTAAAGAACCCACAGGAAGAAATTGATAAGGTTTATGATTATTTAAGTATACCGAGTTGCCGAATTACACATAATATTAGGAGCGATGTTAACAAGAAATATTATGATATGTGGGAGTCTAATATTGATATTCTTTCTAGGGTTCCTTTAATGAAAAAAGGAGTACCTTCTTCATTAGAAATAAGGGCAAATAAATTCGGTTATAGCTTAAGGCCAGGAAATTATATTTTAAAATAAATTATTTTGGAGTTATTTCGTATGAAGCAGTATTATTTTATATTTTGTATTTTAGTTATTTTTAGCTCTAATGTTTTAGCATCTGATAAAAAGGGAGTAGGTCTTGCTGATTTAACAGCAGCATTAAAAATCAATAGCCTTAATTTAGCGTGGTATTACACTTGGAAGCCCGAACCAATTGAGGGGGTTTCTTTAGCTAAATTCATTCCTATGATTTGGGGAGGGTATAAATCAGAAAAACAAATTACAACTTTAATGTCTAAAGGAAAGGTACCTGTGTTATTAGTAATTAATGAACCAAATCATAAAAATGAATCAAACATGTCGGTGTCTAAAGTCATTGATATTTGGCCGAGGTTGCAGAAGCTAACTGATTCGATTAGTAGTCCTGCTCCAGCAGGAATTCTTACTTCATGGTTTGATAAGTTTTATAAGCAAGCGAAAAAGAAAGATATTCAATTTGATTTTATGGCTGTACATATATATGGTTCGGCAGATCCAGTAAAATTTTTAAATAAAGTAGACGCTGTCTATGCAAAATATAAAATGCCTATTTGGATTACAGAGTTTGCAGTTGCTGATTGGAAAGCAAAAGGAAAGCCAGGTAAAAATAAATATTCTGAAGCAGAAGTTTTAGCATTTATGGAAAAGGTTCTACCTGAGTTGGAGTTAAGACCTTTTGTTAAACGCTATGCTTGGTTTGGTGCAGGTAACAAGACATACAAGCATGAACAACTTAGAACATCTCGTTTATTCAATAAGAATGGAGGATTAACTCCTTTAGGGCACTTTTATGCTGATTTCTAATGAGAAAAATAGTATTTCTATTTTATGTATTTTGTCGGATATTTATCGTTAACTTCGGTAGATTGCTAATATGAAATTAAGTATATTTGTTTTTTTATTTATTATTATTGTCTCATGTATTAAGATATTTTCTGTGGGAAGTAATCAGCTTGATCCTATTATAAAAGTAGGGAAAAAGGGCATTAATTTAGCCGAAGAAACTAATTATGGGAGGATAGAGAAAGATGTAGTTGAAATTCAACAAAAAACCTCTAGTAAATCAATAATAGTTAACGAAAATTTAGTGCAATTTTCAGATGTTTTTAAAGAACATAAGCCTGGTTTTGTTGACGTAAATAGTCAGTTTGTAGACCCTTATCAAGATAATGACAGTTTGGTGTATGAGTTTACTGAAGAAATATATGATTCATCCTCTTATTTAGATGAAAGCACTGAAGATATACAGCCTTCAAATAGTGTAACCTTAAATAGTAATGACGATGAATTTTTATCTAATCAAAATGAAGAGGAGTATGTTATGCTTTATGAGGCTGGGCAGATTGATGATAGCTTTATTTTACTTGATGAATAATAAATTCGATTTGTCTTTAGAGTAATACTTCGGAATTCAGTTTTTTGTGGCTACTTGGCTACTTGGCTATTTTAGGCGAACACTATCTTAAAAAAACACCATAAATTGAAGGTATATATGAAATATTTTATAAAAATAGCGACAAGCATTGTTCTGTTTTTTACTATGTCAATGTCGGTACATGCGTACTCAGTGACAGGAACAGTTTTGAAAATAGCAGCTGAAAATTTATATGTTGGGGGATGTATGGTGCAATTATCTAAACCAATTGGTAATGGTTGTACTGGTAATTGGGTTAGTTTGGATTGTCAGGAAAAATATTCTTCGGGTGGTGATAGAAAATACTCTACAGCGATGTTAGGCTTTTCATTAAATAAATCTGTTACGGTTTATTATGACGCAAAGCAAAAACATGGAACTACATGTGTTGCAAAACGGTTGGACGTGCTGCAATAAAGGTTAATTAACCTACCGTTGAAAGCTAGGAAAATATAGTGCTCGGGAGGAATATTTTTGGCTATGTACTCATTAAGTGTTGATAATAATGTAAGTTATTGTTTTTAAAAGTGATATTTTTAATTGTTATATGCCCGCAATCATTGGCGTTTAATTCTAACCAACATCTAATGCAGCCATAGCCATATTTTTTATTCCGATAGCCGTCAAGTCACGGCGTTCCATGAGCTAGAATAGTGCGTCAAATTTAAGAATAATTTCACTTTATACTCATAATCATTCAAACTGCAGTTTTTTCAATTATCATCCTGTAATCCCTGCCTACTTTTAGCGGGGACCTACTTAAAGCACTAGACTCCCGCTAAAAGCAGACAGGAGTGAAGGAAAGTGAAGTTTCTGCATCTTTATGTGGCTTGGGCAAATGGCTATGCCGTTTGCCTTGTTAGTCTACTCATGATACCTCTTGTCGTGTTATCCCCATAACATAAACAAGAGGAAAAAATCATGAGTAGATTTAAAAGATTATCGCATGTTATTTGGTGCTG
>ENA-ORXI01002885-ORXI01002885.1-sediment-metagenome-genome-assembly--contig:-NODE-2885-length-12006-cov-12.461397_pt1 | contig 12006 bp, 7 predicted proteins | sample MGYA00237861_ERZ511468 | MGnify/ENA primary metagenome ERZ511468 (study PRJEB26299, sample SAMN06266213) | sediment metagenome | isolation source: Hudson Canyon methane seep mesocosm | place... | reverse complement strand
ACAACAAATGCTTTTAGACCATCACCATATTGTAAGGGGCCATGCATATCTGAAGGGAATCGCCCTTTAACTGTAGAGTCACATGCTGGACATTGTTTAATTTCAGCATCTACATGTTCAACGACCTTTTCAAAAACTATATCTATTTTTGTGCGTCTTTCAATATGGATGCAGGGTGAATCCGTCAAACTTTCACCACAGACATCACATGAATTGACTGAGGATAACGTTACCGTCTCCCTAGTTCGCGTGTTTTTAGTCGTACCGCTATTTTCATGTTTACCCTTGCCTTTACTTCCTTGATGTCCAAGTGCTGACTCATCCTTTTCAGTTTGAGACGAAGGCTTGCTAGAATTCTTATTATCTTTTTTTGTGCTTCTTTCTAGGAAAATGGAGAGTATCAGCTCAATAATCATGAACATGCTATTCATCAGTACTTTGCTTTCGCTACTGATCTTTCCATTGGCACAGAGTTGTTCGAAATCATCCTTTAATCGGCTGACTTCATTTCTTACTGTGCTTTTGTCTAGACTTGCCATTAACAAGGGATATGATTTGTTGGAATAAACCTATCATATCATTGGTTTTTTCGGCAGCCTGGTGTTGATCAGGCTAAACAAAAAGCAACTTTTTAACACAAAACCATCAGGCAATTGATTAACAGTCTCTGTGTTTTATCAGTGAGCTGGACGAATGAATTTTATACGCTTACAAGAAAAATAAATTTGTTCACCGAAAAACCTGTCAAGCCTTTTTTTACTTATTTTCTAGGAGTGGGTGGGTAGTTACAATTTTAATTGCAATCACAATCACTGGAATAGCCTTTACTTCAATAACTCGTAAGGCGGATGAAGCGTAGGTTGGATGAACGGTAGCGTTATCCGACATCTTGGCTTTATATTGTTGGTGTTGGAGGGTTGATGGCGGAAGGCGCTATCGCTTTTCCGCCCTACGTCATTCAAGGTGAGATTGACTAGCGTTATCCAACGTTACTTATTTCTAAGTTGTTATTTTGAAGATAACGTAACAATTGAATGTAGGTGCGCCAACTAGCGCCTCATGATGGATTTTGAGACTTCATGTCACAAAAATCGATTCGCCATTAGGTGAATCCTTAGGCTACGGCCGCCCTGCATTCACCTTAACTATGCCTAAAACCCTGCATAGTTAAGGCTCCCACAAATGGCTTTACGGCTCATCGGAAAACAATTTTAGCCCGGTTCGTTATCGCGAGCTATCACCCCGTCCAGGGGTGACAACGAAGGCATGTAAATCACCAATAGGTCTGAGGCACCGCGGCGTGTTTTTTCCATCATTTCTTGTCTTAGACCTGGTTTTGAATCAACGTTGATTTCTGAATAAGCTGCATTTTTTTATCTTAGGAATGGGGATTCAATAATGCCCGAAACTAAAACCTATAGGATGTGCTGAGGTACGAAGCGCATCTTACATTTTGAAGCGCTTCCTGTCGTCAGCACATCCTATATCTTTCGTATATTATTGATTTCTACTTCCTAAGAGTCTTTTTGCCATGGTGCAATAAGGGCAAAGGTTTGATGTGTAAATAAGTATCTCTGGCACAATATAAGTTAATACATTCAAATGTAATAACTTAGATCGGTCTTGTTACATGTTCTGTTCAAGAGCAATGGCTTTTGCATAGTATTCTACTATTAAAAGGACTGCTTTTTCCATATTGTCAGAAAAAGCAATCACTCCATCCTTATGTCCCTGCATGCTAAATATTTTTTCTGTGGTTAAAAGTTCTGACTGTAATAGTCGTGCAACTTCCAGTGCCATTTCAGGTGTGCCATAAGCAATATCCGCTGAGGTACATTATACTTGCAGGGAATGTGCTACAGGTGCATTAACGAAATATGGGGTCTTTGGTTTATGATTTATTCAGAGATGTCTGTAAGGAGTAAGTCAGTTGAAATTATAAATCAAAGGCCCCAGTCATTTTTTTGAAGAAAAAGAGCCAGATCTGCCTATCGCCTCTTAGAATTTAAGAAACCCTGTCAGTTGTTGCGCGTTTGTAGCTGTGTATTTAATGGCTATGGTGAACTGTGCGATTTTTTTGATTTAATTAAAGTGTAAACTACTTTGGGGTTACAATGAAAGATGCCTAAAACTTATTGATTAATACGTTGGAGAAAAAACAGAATATCGCAGATTTTAATCGATTCTCACCAGAGTGTAGGCGAATATGTGACAGAACTTTATCAGGCGAAAAATATTGATGAGGCTTTTAAGGCTTTCGAAAATATAGTTTTTAAGTTAGGTTTTGAAGGTGTACTTTATACTTTTATTCCTCGTTTTTCTTTACAGGCTGATTTGTTGGCAGCCCCTGTTTATAAAGTTTCTGACAGTTATAACCCCCAATATCTTGCGCATTATATGGATGCTAATTTTTATCAGCATGACCCCATTGTAAAATCTATAGCAGAGGGTGAACTTGCTGTATTAGATTGGTGGGTAGAAGTAAAAAAGGCAGCATGACTAAAACTGAAGCAAATGTTATTGTCACTGCCAGAGAAGACTATAAAGTTATTCACGGGCTAACGATTCCAACATTATCAGGCAATCGTGGGATTGCTGGGGCTAGTTTTATCTGTAGTGATAATGACCGAGCCTACCAGCAATTAAAAACAATGAGTTTAAATCAATTAAAGCTATGTACTCAGGTTTTTCACTCAACTGTAGTGTCTAATGCATACCTTGCGGATTCGTTTATAAAGCCGTTGATACCAGATCTTAATACGACAGAAAGGAATTTTCTAAAGGGCTTGGCCGAAGGTAAAAGTATGATTGCTATAGCTGATGAACTTGAAACTTCGGTGAAATACCTGGATAAAGTGTTAAGAAGAACGCGTGAAAAGTTTTCTGGTGTCGGGGTAGATGAACAAACTCAAATCAACCGCAATCAACTTATCTATCATATAGGTTTGTTAAATTTACTGGAGAATATCTGACCCCCCGTCATTCTTTTCCTCTTTCACTAAAGTGTCAGCGATTTTAATTTTCTTTTTAGCTTTGTTCTGTAATGAGTTAAAAAAGGATGATAAAATGCAATAAGGTAGGAATTCCTACCTTATTTTAAATGCTGTATTGTTTTAATATTGTCCCCATAGTAAAAGCATTGCTTGCTCTAATAACTGTATGCAAGTTCTCTTTCATTCAAACAAGGATTTACATTGCCTGACGCTAATTGCAACTCATTTCTTAAGCTAACAGAGAAAATATCTAGAGTAGGGTTGGACTGGTCAGAATGGGAAGGTGTGCTTGAACATTTTAGTTCCTATGTAAAAAATGGAAAAGGTTCAATTACTGTAAGACAAAACGATACATTTGAAATAGATATCGATAATTTCTATTTAACCAAAACATGGAATCTTGAATCTGAGTTTGTGGAATCATACCGAAGAGAACATTATAAATATGATGAATGGGCAAAGCTTGAGTGGCATAACCCCTCAGATAAATTATGTGTATTTTCTGATCACTTACCAAAAACAAAGCTGTTGCAAACCCATTTTTATAAGCACTGGCTAAAACCAATAAAAATTTCCGATGGTGTGGCCATTCAATTATTTGAAGCTAAAAATATCCGAATTGTTTTCAAAATATTTCATGATGATAATACTGAAGCTGTTCTCGACTTATGTAGAGATTTAGAAGCCGTCATCCCCCACCTGTGTATTGCGACAACAATACATATGAAAGCACTGGGCATAACTAGTGATTCTGAATATAGAAACCAAGCTACGCAGTTAGAAAGAAAATATGGTTTTACCCCAAGAGAAATAGAAGTTGCGACTGCATCAGTTTATTTAGGTACCAATAAAAAAATTGCTGATACACTTGGGATTGATGAAAGTACAGTAAAGAAACATATTAAATCTGTTTTAACAAAAATGAACTTAAAACAGAAAGATGAAATTGCATATAAATTACTTTGTTTTATAAACCCAAGCCTAGACTTGGTTACCCCTGTATTACCTCAAGATATCTAAAAGCTTAGAAAGCATATGGTCCTTTTTGGGGTGCATGCTATTTGAGAAAAATTATAATCCCCCTTTATAAGGTAATTTACATTTGATTTATGGCTGGTAAAATTTAAAAAGTGTGATCTTATTCACGAAAAATAAAACCTGATAAGATGGTTATTGTCATTTTTTATGGGTTACTTGGCCTCAATCAGTTGTATAGGGAAATAAGATGTATCTTCTTTCAGTTTCAAAAGTAAATTTTAAAAGCATCTCTTTTTACGGAATATCTATATTCTTTTTATTGGTGGTGAGCTTCAATTCAAGAGCGGATATTACGCTTGCTTATCCCGAGAGTTGTTTCTTAGGCTTTAATTGTACTGAGGATACCAGCTTGCCTGGAATTCCCAGTTTGAATAAAGCTCAATATGTATCAACTGTAAAGCAATGGGCTATAGAAAATAATTTAAATATATCCGATAGTGATATTTATCAATACATAGAAACAACCCCATACAAAAGCAGTGATTTAGATGCTATTTCACTTAATGCTATTAATGAAAGTGGTGATAATGAAATTTATGCCTTTCGTAATTCTGAATCTTATTCTATTTTAAACCAGATGAGGGATATTGCCTTTCTTAAAAGTATGCAAGATAGTATTAATGATTGGGAGGAAAAGTATATAAAAAATATAGGTGATGAAGATAGACAATTTATAGACATATTTGATAGAGCTGTACTGGTCATCAGTGAATATAGGGGATATACAGGAATAGAAGGTTTTTCAAATCGTAGCAGTAATCCCCTTATCAGCACCTTATTTGGTGCTGGTAATACTAGCTATGGAAATATATTTACTTCGGATGGAATGATAGAGAGTTTTTCTGAAGGCTTGTTGATTGATTTAGCAACAACAGCTATAAATGAAGAAAGTTTAACAGCAGGATTAAGTAATGTAGAGATTACATTAAAAAAGCCAAAAACATGGAAAGGGTTTGGTATAGAAATGATAAAAAGTATATCGCTTGATCAATTAGTCAAAAATAAGGTTATTAGCTCTAATAGTAAAGCTACTATAGATAATATATTTACTGTAACAAAAGCTGTCACCTCTGGAGGAATAGGGTTAATAACTGCACCTGCTGAACTTTACTATAAAACCTTTTCAAGTATTATGACAGACTTTAATAATACTTCAACAGGGGCATATTTTACTTTTTATTACTATTTTGGTGCTAATTATCCAGAATTAATGGGAGGAGATGAAACAAAGGCTGCAACTATATTAAAAGCTGATGGATCTTTAAAAGAATGGAAAACTTTAAATAACCAATCAGGTAGTGTTTGTAATTCTTTTGAGGGAAGCATTAGTACTGATTCTGTAGCAAGTTTAATTTGTCCTTATTCAAATTACAAGGCTTCAGCTGGTAATTTTATTCTTGGAAATTCGTCAGCACAGGCGGAATACGCCTCATCCATTGCAAACCTATTTATTCTTATAAAAAGCCTTGATATTGACGAACTAAAAAATAAAGTAGTACAACAAATCGCTGTTGAAAGTGCTCGTGAAAACTATCAAACTAACTACGATGCAAATCTAGTCCCTGCTGTTGAAGAGTCAACTCAAAGAACTTCGCAGTTAACAGTATCAATTTCTTCTGATGCAGCATTTAATGGTGAAACATATGCTATTCAAGCACCAATAGGCTCAGAAATTAAATTAAGTTTTGATAAATATTTTTCGCATATAAGTGAACTGATAGATGCAGATATTTCAATACGACCTATAAGAGTACAATGGTTTGAAGAAGCTACTCCAGGGCAAACCTTTTTTGTCGATGCTATTTTAAATGCTAGTACATTACAGTTGATTTTTGAATCACCTTCAGATCATCCAATAAAAATAATTGGTATTCAGTATCCAACACCAACGGGTGATGCATTAGTTGCTTTGAATAATGTACCGTGGATTGTAAAACAAAGAGATAGCCTTGTAACTGCTTATGACATAACGGTTGGGAGAGGTTATGCTTGTGCTTTAGATAATACAGGTGTCGTGTGTTGGGGAAGTAATAGTTATGGTCAATTAACACCACCCTCAGTATTGTCTAACCCGGTTCAAATCTCTGCTGGGGGAGGACACGTTTGTGCAATTGATGATACAGGAGTAGTTTGTTGGGGGAAAAATGATTATGGACAAAGTTTTCCTCCTCCACTAATAAACCCTACAATGGTTTCAGCAGGAGGTAATCATACTTGTGCTATTGATGATACGGGAATAGTTTGTTGGGGAGACAATGGTTATGGGCAAAGCTCTTCTCCAGAATTATTGAACCCAATACAAGTTTCAGTGGGAGATAATCATTCTTGTGCTTTTAGTGATGTTGGAATCGCTTGTTGGGGAAACAATAGCCATGGGCAGAGTTCTCCCCCAGTATTAATAAACCCAATACAAGTTTCAGCAGGGAATGTTAGTTCCTGTGCATTGGATGATAGAGGGATTGTCTGTTGGGGACAGGATGTGAGAAATTATGGTGGCACTTATCCTGAATTAGTAAACCCAATTCATGTTGAGGTGGGGTATAGTTCTGGGCTTAGGTCTTGTGCTTTAGATGAGAGGGGTTTGGTTTGTTTTGGTTTTCAAGGGTTTTTGGGTTATGACACTTTGCCTCACCTGTCTTTACGAGCATTATCAAATCCAACTAGACTTGAAACAGGGTATTCACATAGTTGTGTTATTGATGATAATGGGGTTGAATGCTGGGGTTACAGTGATTTAACACCTCCAGATTCTTTAGTATTTGTTAGTGATATAGAAGAGGTGAATGGGTTAAGAATAATTTCTGAAACTCCACCAAATCAAAGTGTTAGTTCAGATCCTTTTGTTAAAGTGTGGAGGTTTAATGAGGATGTTTCAAATTATAGCGTTAATTTTGCTTTTGGAAATTATTTAAATTATAGTGAAATTTCGGTATCAGGTAATGAAATTAGCCTTGAGTTAACGCCTGATATATCTAGTTCTTACAGTTATGCATTTTTACAAATAAGAGATGCTAATGGGAATCTGATTAAAGTTGATAATGGTGATTATCTTACAATTGATACTAAAACTAACCATGCACCGCAGTTAGCCAATGGACAAGTTACTCAAATGATAGGAGGTATTGAAGATACCTTAGCTTTAACCATTGATACTTATGATATAGATAATGATGCTGTTTCCTTAAGTGTAGTAAATGCTGATGGCGGTAACGTCAGTTTTACAGGGAATCGGTTATATGCACTTTTTGGTGATAATCAAACCATTCATAATATTCAAATTGCGTTAAATGATGGTAAAGAGTCTGTAATCGTCGATATTCCTGTGCTTCGTTATGATAGTAATACCGTTAAAACAATTTATAGTGATGTAGCAATAGAACATCCTTATGCTAAGGATATAGCCTTTGCTACTTTAAATGGTGTTATTTGGGGGCAGGATGATTTAGCTAACAATCAACAACGATTATTTAAACCAGATAATCATGCCAGTTGGGCAGAAGCATTAAAAATGGTGGTGAAAGCAGCGAAGGTGGCTAATAAAATTGACTTACCTGATAGTGAGCTGTATTTACAAACCTATCCGCAATGGGCAATGCCTTATTACACCTTTGCTCGTGAACAAGGTGCAATGAATTTTAAACAAGATGATTTAAGTATTACTTACCCAACACGTGAAGAAATTGCAATGCTCATTGTTCGCTCTTTGGGTTTAGATAATAAGTTGGAAGATTATCCAGAATTAGCACTTGAATTTGTTGATAAGGCAGATTTTACTGATGCTACTATGGATAGGTATGGTCAGATTGCACGTATTTATGGTTTATTTATGACCAATGATTTTGCCTTCCCTCAAGGTAAAGTTACTCGTGGAGAATTAGCTCAAGTTATCTCGAAAATATTTATGATGCCCTCGGCTGAAATAGATGTCGTTAATTCAGTTGAGTTTGGTGATAGTTTTAGCATTAATCCTTTGATTAACAGACAAGCTAAAATTATTAATGATGCTTATGAGTTAGTTGATAGTTCAGTGAGCCTGGCTGTTGAATATGCAATAAACTTTCAACGCTTATCTGATTTGACTATTGATAGCTCTAGCATGAATGTGGGATCAAATACTTTGATTGCTTTAGTTGATAATAATGGTGTTAGAGATTTTATCAGTAAAGAAATTGCTGTTAGTTTTACCGATAATGATTTTGATGGTGTACAAGATGCTACTGATATTTGGGCTGATGATTACCGTTATCAATTAGATGCTAATCAAAACCAGATTCCTGATATTTTAGATTCATTTTATGTATTGTCAGGTAAAACGGTTGAAGATACGGCAACTATGGGTCATTTAACTGTGCCAATTACTCAATTGATTAGTAGTGGTGGCTTTGTTTGCCCACAAGATGAAGTGACGGCATTTAATCCGTTAAGCAGTGAATTTCAAACCTTTGCTAGTTTATGTGATGTACCTAGTGCGTGGGTTATTTTTCCTGGAGAACCAGCAATTGAACCAGCAGCAGGAACTTATCATAGTCGAGTAGCCGTTTCTTTACAAAGCCCAGCAAGCACTATTATTTATTACACGCTTGATGGCAGTGAGCCAGATACATTTTCTACCGTTTATAGTTCGCCTTTACGTTTAGATGAAAGTGCAACAGTTAAAATGATTGCTGTTTCAGGTGATGGAGAGGTAAGTCCAATGATGAGTGCTAGTTATACGGTGCTGAATAAACATGTTTGGACACCAATACCAGGTTTAAGCTGGCAGTGGCAATTACAAGGGGCTGTAGATCAATCTGTTTCTGCGCGTGTTTATGATGTTGATTTGATGGATACTCCACAAGAAACGATTGCGACATTAAAAACGAATGGTTCACGAGTCATTTGTTATTTTAATGCAGGGGCTTGGGAAAACTGGCGCAGTGATGCGGCTGATTATCCTGAGTTTATTAAAGGTAACGTTGTCGATGGTTTTGCTGATGAACAATGGCTGGATATTCGTGAGCTAGATACTTTGTCACCTTTAATGCAAACACGGTTTGATCTGGCTGTGAGCAAGGGCTGTGATGCCGTAGAGCCTGATAATGTTGATGGATATAGCAATAATACAGGTTTTTCACTGACTGCTAATGATCAGCTTAATTATAATTTGTGGTTATCTAATCAGGCGAATGCGCGTGGATTATCAATTGGCTTAAAGAATAATTTAGCTCAGATTCCAACATTAGAACCTTTCTTCGATTGGGCATTAAATGAGCAATGTTTAGAATTTAATGAATGTGATGCTTTACAGCCCTTTATTGCATCTAACAAAGCAGTCTTTGGTGTTGAATATTTAACAGAAACAAATATCCCCGATACAGCAAGTGTTTGTGCAATTACTGAGGCTAATCAATATAGCTGGATTATTAAAAGGCCAGAACTAGATAGCTGGGTAGACAGTTGTGCTGATTATCGTGATTTTATAGATGAAGATAATGATGGTGTGGTGGATTATGAAGATAATTGTTTAGACGCTGATAATTTGTCTCAACGAGACACCGACAATGATGGATTTGGTAATCGCTGTGATGCTGATTTGAATAATGATGGCGTTACTAATTTTGCTGATTTAGCTAAATTTAGACAAAATTTTAATACAGCGGATCCAGATGCTGACTTAAATGGGGATGGTATTGTTAATTTTGCTGATCTTGCTGCTTTTAGGTCTTTATTTAATGCACAACCAGGTCCATCCGCTGGCCATTAATAATTGAAATAATAGGAATATTTATAATGAGTTTTAAGAAAGTTTTACAGGTTGTTTTATTTACATCATCAGCTTATATCGGGTCTGTACAAGCCTCAGCCATTAATTTTGATGTTGACGAAATTAATGTTGAATTAGGTAATACAGTTACTTTAGGTTTGAATTTAGACTTTAACAGCGAATCTGTTGGAGGATCGTTTAGATTAAATTATGATGCTTCAATTTTGGCAAACCCTATTTTTAATTTTGATGATGATTTAGCTACTAACTATGGAATTGATACAGCTATTGAGAATCATGCAGTAAATGGGGTAGTTGATTTTACTATTGGTACTTTTAGCTTTGCTAAGGGTGTTGAGGGGACTGGTCTTTTAGGTCGATTATCCTTTGATACAATTGCTGAAGGATCAGCTGTTCTTGCATTGGGTGATATATTTGGCGGTTTCTCAGATTTTAATACTTTTTCATCTCAGACTATTCAATATCAAGATACAAGGATTGATGTTGTCAGTTCTGTTCCTTTACCTGCGGCTGCTTGGTTATTTGTAAGTGGTCTTGGTTTGTTGGCTGTTCGTAAAAGATTAAATTAACAGTAATCGTTTCAAAAAATATAAATCAAGTTTTAAGAGCATCTAAAATGAAATCTAAACAAATTATTTTAACATTTCTGCTTTATGCAGTTATTTCAAACTATTCTCAAGCTGGCCTTCTCGGCATGGAGATGTACTCCAATACTGTTAGCATAGGAGATAAGGTGAGCGCTATAATCAAAATGGATTTTAGTGATGTTGATGATGAATCATTAGGTGGAACTTTTCAATTAAGCTATGACAATTCGGTTTTAAGAAATCCAGTCTTTAATTTCGAAAATGACGTACTGTTAACATCGTTTGGTATTCAATCTGATGTATCAAGTTATAGCAATAACGAAGTGGGTAAATTAAATATAACTTTTGGAACTTTTGATTTTTCTAAAGGTGTTTCAGGTAAAGGAATATTAGGTTATTTAATTTTTGATAGTTTTGGTTTGGGTGATTCAGGTTTTAAGCTCAATGACTATCAAGGAGGTTTTTATAGTTTTTCTTCTTTTCAGCAACAACAGATAGAATATCAAACTGCTTCTTTGAATGTCGTTTCTAATGCTGTTCCTATTCCTAGTGGTGCTTTGCTATTTGCTGGTGGCTTAAGTGGAATGGGGTTAGTAATTAGACGAGGAAAGAAAACTAGAAGCATATAATTATTATTTGGATTATTATATACCGCTTGTTGAACCTTGCAATCTTTTTATCCAAGGCCTTGGCGCTAAAGGATCAACATCAAAAGCTAAGGACTCAGGTTTATGAAGTAAGCCTAATAAAAGAATAAAAGGGGAAATTAAAGGGGACGCTACCCTTTAATTTCATGAAATATGTTAGTAAATGTTATTCATACCCGCTTATCTTGTAATGAATTCATGGTATCCCGCTTAGTTTCATTGGGTTTGAATGTGATTATTGACTGATAAAATATATTAGGGTAAAGAATAATCAGATTCGAACAATTACTAGTTGGGTGTTTTATTCGCCCTGCATCTAACTTATTTAAAACCTACAGGGCGTGGAGAAAAAAATATTAATTTTAAGTAACTACCCACTCCCCTTAAAACGATTCCCCAGCCAACGCCATTTGAATAGCAATCAGTGGATTAATACCTTTGCTCGCCATCGTTTGCAGGTAACTCGATATTCGACAATAAGCATGAGCATAAACTTCAGAACGGAAGCACCCAGATACTTTTTGTTTCACCTTGGCCATTCTTAAATCCTGTTCAGCTCTATTGTTGGTAAATGAAACATGTGGGTTTTTTGCAAAGAGCAATACGGACGCCTCATGTTCTTTTAATCGCTCCCAAAGATTATGAGCATCAGATTTGGCTAATTTACCCCGTTTTCCACTGGGTTTTGGTGGTATAGGCGGTAGCTCTTTACCTCCACGGGTCAAAATATTACGGTAACGTTTTTGCAAGTTCGCTAGCGCTTGATCATTCAGTTTTTTATCAGTGTGGGTAGAGACTTTTTTACAAGTTTCCTGCAATAGACGCTTCATATTGCTCGCCCATTTGTAATCATTAGATTCGGCAATAAATGTTAATTCGCGCAGCAAATGCGAACCGCACAGTCCGTGCCCACATTGTTTATATGAGAAATAGGATGACCAGCAATCATGAATAATGACTCCCTTATACTGCGGGAT
>ENA-ORXI01002884-ORXI01002884.1-sediment-metagenome-genome-assembly--contig:-NODE-2884-length-12008-cov-26.539100_pt1 | contig 12008 bp, 7 predicted proteins | sample MGYA00237861_ERZ511468 | MGnify/ENA primary metagenome ERZ511468 (study PRJEB26299, sample SAMN06266213) | sediment metagenome | isolation source: Hudson Canyon methane seep mesocosm | place... | reverse complement strand
ACGCAGCAATTGAATGCTTTCACTCTCATGAAATACAACAAGGAGCGCGTAGCATCAGAACCGTAGCCCGTATGGAGCTTGCGCAATACGGGGATTCGATGCGCTATTTATCCCGTATTCCGTGCCTTCATACGGGCTACGGTATGCTCGCGTTTACATTACATCAGTTAATTTACCCATACTAGCCACCCTATGAGAAAGACAAACTTGGCCTATTTAAATTCCCCTCGCGTCACTCGTTCAAGATGATAGGTATTTTTCAAAACTCACCTCTCCCACACACTTTCTAGAATTAATTTACTCGTCTTTAAAAAACGCTTCAACATCTTTAATATCACGCGTTCTACGCATAGCAGGCACGCTGTTTAAAAACATATGCCCGTATGATTTTTTTAGTAAACGTGGATCACATAAGAGCAAGACCCCCCGATCATTCACATCGCGAATTAATCGTCCAACGCCTTGACGCAACGCAATCACCGCATTTGGCAACTGGTATTCAAAGAAAGGTTTACGCCCTTGTTTTTCCATTTCATCTAAGCGCGCTTTTAATACGGGATCACCAGGCGATGAAAAAGGTAATTTATCAATAATAACCGTTGATAAAGCCTCGCCACGCACATCAATCCCTTCCCAAAAACTTGAGGTGCCTAATAAAACTGCATTACCTTTTTGCTTAAATTCATCCAGCAAAATCGCTTTAGGCTTATCGCCTTGAATCAAAATAGGGTACTTAATCTGTTTATGTAAAATTTTAGCCGCCGCCTGTAAAGCTCGGTGACTGGTAAATAAAAAGAAAGTCCGACCCTTGCTAGCGTTAATGACTGGAATAGCCACCTTGACTATCTCTTCTACAAATTCAGGTGCATTTGGTAGCGGCAAGCCCTTAGGGTGGTAAAACAACGATTGGTTAGGAAAATCAAACGGGCTTTCCCAGCTATAACTTTTGGCTTGACTAATCCCTAAGTTACGTGAAAAGTGATCAAATTTATGATCAACACTTAATGTTGCTGAAGTAAAGACCCATGAAGCACTGTGTTGCGCCATAAAGGTTCGGAATTCAGACGCAATATCCAAAGGCGTTAAACTTAAGGTAAACGATTTTCGATGTATTTCATACCAGCGTACCCACTTACCACTTTTATCTTCCAATACACGCTTAAACTGATCCTCTAGTTCCTCTGCTCGCTTAAAACACGTTTCTAAGCCCTTAGTACGAACTGAAGCGATTTCTAATTGATCTGCAACCGCCTCAAGATGCTCTTGCAATCGTATTAACCCTTCCATAATTTTAGGGTTATTCTCAATATCTTTCCATTCACCACGAGTCATATCCATACCAAAAGCCAAGCGCATATCTTTGACCTCATGCTCCAGGTTTTCACAAGCGACTCGTAAATCTGGCATATCTTTCGCATCAGAAAAAAACTCCATCAACGCATCTTTCGCTAAATCACCCAGCTGTTTTGAGCCTAAAGACATGCCTAAAAAGTTCGATGCCGTGTCAGCTAGTTGATGCGCTTCATCAATAATAACTACCTCTGCATTCGGCAATAGCTCTCCAAAACCAATTTCTCTAATCGACCAATCAGCACACAGTAAATGATGGTTGACGACAATTAAATCTGCGTCTTGTGCTTTTTTTCGTGCTTTCATTAAAAAACACTCTGCATATTCTGGACAGTCTTGGCCTATACAGTTTTCCCGCGTTGAAGTCGCCTGCCCCCATATTGGGTTTGATTCCATCACTTCCGCCATATCAGAGATATCGCCTGTACGCGTACTTTTAGACCATTTCTTAATCTTACCAAGGTCAGCAGCCTCTTCTCGGCTAACGCCCAAATTAGAATGCACAGCAAGCTCTAACCGATAAGTGCATAAGTAGTTTGCCCTGCCTTTTAATAAAGCCGCTGCAAATGGCACTGTCATGGCTTGCCGAATGAGAGGAACATCTTTGTTAAATAACTGATCTTGTAAATTTTTTGTCCCTGTCGAAACAATAACTTTTTTTCCCGATAAAATGGCTGGCACCAAATAGGCGAAAGTTTTCCCCGTCCCTGTACCCGCTTCAACAATCACATGTTCTTTATCAGTAATACTTTGTGCAACCGCTTCAGCCATTTCAACCTGAGCTGCACGTGGTGAGTACCCAGGAATAACTTTTGCAAGTGAACCTTGAGATGAAAAAAATTCTTGTACTTGTTCTTGAGTATCCACTATTTTAATATTCCTGTTTTATGCAAGCGTTCATCTAATTCTTGGTTCTCCATAGAAAATCGTAATATATCTTTTGCTGTTAAGCGCAAACACGTCACATACGTTTTGGCCACAACTGTTGCTGATCGATTACTATTTTTTCTTAAGGCTCGTATGCCAACTAACGCTCCCTCACCATGCTCAGCCACCCACTCATCCTCACCTTGCTGATTAGCAATCAATACATCTACATTACCATTTAAAATAATGTATAAGGAGTCACCCACATCACCTTGGTAAAAAATGGTGTCTCCAGGCAAAAAATTCACATAACTTGCCTCACTTGCCATTTTCCGTAAAAAATCTGTTGATAGATCAGCAAACAACGGGACTTGGTTAATCCAAGCATCTCGCTTTGCTAAAGAAATCGACATCTTAAAAGAGCTTAACTGTGCCAACGAGTCTAATAACTTATGTGTAATTAATTGTACAACCTTAGCGCTAATCATACCTTGCTCATGACTTTTTTGAACGAGCTGTAAAGAATAACGTAGAGCGACCTTTTGAAAAACATAAGCCTCAAAACGCTGATAAAAAACTGGATAATTTTCACTAAAATACTGCAACCTATTTTGCCGGCGTTTCAACCGCTTTTGATAAATCAGCTCTAAAGGCTCCAGCAATTCCTGATCAATCTGTTTATCTAATCCTTGATCAATCATTTTATGGATCGCTTGCAGGCCTTTATGTGCCATTAAAACGCCCGCAATATCATGCAGAATTTTATTCGCAAAACGTCGCGTTTGATAATTCGTCAATAAATTTTGTGCCCAGTCTTGCTCGGAAAACCGATGAATCACCATATGTTCGAAATCTAATGCTGGGTTAGGTTGCAACCACCCTTCTCCCATAGTCTTCAAATAATCAATACTGTGTTGCTGGTCAATACGTAAAATATCCTTAAAAGTCACTAACGTATAATAATTAACCACTCCAATTTCATACAGGTGTTCGATTTCTTCCGTCTCAGCTCGTAATGCTTGTAAATGCACCTGTTTAACCAGCTGCTCATCCGTTAGGTTTATTTGCTCAGTATCTAAGGTCTTATGCAAGCGATACTCAACCGAAGACTCCATCTCGATATTAAGTAAATGCAAGTTCGCAAAGCTATGTAATACCTTATCTACAGATTGTGTCACTTGCTGCATACTTTGCTTTAGCTCTGCTTGTTCAGTCTGACCTAATTCATCCATCTTTAAAAAATGCATTAACCAGCGAATGGTTGGTGCATTTAATAGTAAAGAAACGAGAACAACCCCCAAGGTTAAACTTTCCAACAGCTGTTTTGCAGGGACAGATTCAGGAATTGACATAACAATAGCAATCGCCAACCCACCTTTTAAGCCCCCCCACCACATAATATGACGTTCAGGCCAACTAATGTTAGGTAAAGAAAAACTACGAGTCGTCAAAGGAATTAGCAAATAGACACTGACTGCACGCGCGATATAGACAGCAATCGTTGCCCATAAAATAGGCTGCCAATAATTCACTAAATAAGTCAGGTCAACCGATAGTCCAATTAAAATAAAAAGTAAGGAGTTAAAAATTAAAACCATAAACTCCCAGGTCGTATGAATCATATCTATACTAGGTTTAGATAAGCGACTCAATCCGGCTAAATTAAAAGTAATAGCCGCAGATAAAACCGCCATAACGCCTGATACGTGTAACTCATGATCCGCTAAAATAAAACTAAAATAAGCTAAAATTAAAGATAAAACGACCGGGACACTTTGATTGCCATGATATAAGCGTATTAGAAGCTCACTCATTACTAGGCCGGTAAATACCCCTACAAAAACGCCGCCAAAAAATACCCAGAAAAACTGACCAACTGCATGAAAAACATCCGTATAAGCAAAGCCATCACGCACAAACATAAGCAATAAAATATTGAATAATACGATCGCTGTCGCATCATTCATTAATGACTCACCTTCGACTAAAATATTTAATCGCTTTGAAACACCCAGTTCTTTAAATAAAGCGACGACTGCAACGGGATCAGTTGCAGATATTAAACTAGCAAACAATAAAGCCACGACTAAAGGCAAGCCTAAAGACCACCAAATACCTAACCCGACAAGGGTCACTGAAACTAACATACCAATAATGGCTAGCATCAAAATGGGAATTAAATTCTTTAATAAAGCTCTCGCATCAAGAGACAGAGCCGTTTCAAAAACTAAAGCAGGTAAGAAAATAAATAAAACCAGTTCAGGCGTTAAATGCAGCTCACTTAAGTAATGTAAAACCAATACATCACTATCAGCAGCAAAGAAATTGACCGCCAAACCTAGCAATACCAACAAAACAGTATACGGAATCGGTAAATGTCGACAGATACTGGCTGCAATCATCGACAAAAGTAGCAGGCCAGAAACAATTAATACGATATCAGCTAAAAGCACAAGGCACCCCATCGTGCATGTCATAAAATAATCATGCATTATACGTCTAATAATAATCATAAAGCTTAATAAAGTAATACAGTACCAATAACTTACACACTTAGATTAGAATTAGCTTTATTATTTATAGGCTCTAAGCAAAGGTAAAAGTTGACTTTTATGTCAAAATCATTAAATTTAACAAGCTGAAGTGCTTGGAATATCCCGTAGCTCGGGACAAAAACAACAAGATACTTCAATAAAAGCTTAAAACTAATATTAGTCTTAATATAAATAACAAATACGGATCTATTTTATAAATAGGTTTTTCGGAGGAATTATATGAAGAAGCAACTTAAAAGCTTACTACTAGCGACATCAGTAGCAGCTTTACTTGCAGCACCCACTATTTCATCTGCAAATAGCGGTGTTGAAAAATTAACCAAAAACCCAGCTAACTGGGCTACTTGGGGCGGTAACTACGCAGGTACACGTTATAGTAAATTAAACCAAATTAATGCTAAAAACGTTAAAAATCTACAACCTGCATGGTCTTTCTCTACAGGTGTTTTACGTGGCCATGAAGGTGGACCACTAGTAGTTGACGATGTTATCTACATCCACACTCCTTTTCCTAACACTGTGTATGCAATCGACCAAGCAACACAATCTGTTATTTGGGAATTCACACCCTCTATGGATGCTGATGTAACTATTCCAGTTATGTGTTGTGATACTGTAAACCGTGGTTTAGCTTACGGCGATGGTAAAATCTTCCTACAACAATCTGATACTGTTTTAACAGCACTAGATGCAAAAACGGGTAAACGTATTTGGAGTGTTCAAAACGGTGATCCTAAATTGGGTATGACAAATACTCAAGCGCCTTTAGTTGTTAATAACAACGTCATCACAGGTATTGCTGGTGGTGAGTTTGGTGTACGTGGTTTCTTAGCTGCTTATGACATGAAAACAGGTCAGTTAGCATGGAAAGGTTACAGCATGGGGCCAGATGGCGACACGCTAATCAATCCAGGCCAATCTACAACTTGGGAAGATGGTAAAGTTACTAAATTGGGCAAAAACTCAGGTACAAGTACTTGGGAAGGCGACCAGTGGAAAATTGGTGGCGGAACAACTTGGGGCTGGTATTCTTATGATCCAGAACTAAACCTAGTGTATTACGGATCAGGTAACCCTTCTACTTGGAACCCAGTACAACGTCCTGGTGACAACAAGTGGTCTATGTCTTTATGGGCTCGTGATGCTGACACAGGTGAAGTTAAATGGGTTTACCAAATGACTCCACATGATGAGTGGGATTTTGATGGTATTAACGAAGTGGCTCTAGTTGACCAAAAAGTTAATGGCAAAATGCGCAAAACTGCTGTGCATTTCGACCGTAACGGTTTTGGCTATACTTTAGACCGTGTGACTGGTGAGCTTTTAGTTGCTGAAAAATTTGATAAGTCTGTTAACTGGGCTTCTCATATTGATATGAAGTCAGGTCGTCCACAAGTTGTTGCTGAATATAGTACTGAGCAAAATGGTGAAGATGTTAATACTGTAGGCGCATGTCCTGCAGCATTAGGCGCTAAAAACCAACAGCCAGTATCTTACTCTCCACAAACTGGATTATTCTATGTATCAGGTAACCACCTATGTATGGAATACGAACCATTTGAAGTTTCATACACAGCGGGTCAACCGTATGTTGGTGCTACTTTAAGCATGATGCCAGCAGGCGCTGATGTTATGACTGGTAAAAAAGATGGCTCTACTAACCTAGGTCAATTTACTGCTTATGATGCAACGACTGGTAAAATAAAATGGTCTAACAAAGAAACTTTCTCTGTTTGGTCTGGTTCTGTTGCAACTGCTGGTGGTGTCGTTTTCTACGGTACTCTAGAAGGTTACTTAAAAGCTGTTGATGCTAAATCTGGTAAAGAGTTATACAGATTCAAAACTCCTTCAGGTATCATTGGTAACGTTAACACTTGGTCTTACAAAGGTAAGCAGTATGTTGGTGTACTTTCTGGTATTGGCGGATGGGCTGGTATCGGTATTGCTGCTGGCTTAGATGATGGTTCAGATTCTTCTAACACTGAAGGCCTTGGTGCTGTTGGTGCATACAGAAGTTTAAGTTCTTTCACTAAACTTGGTGGTGTATTCACTGTATTTGCATTACCTGGCAAATAATTAATCTAGTTTTTTAGATTGATGTAAAAAGCCCCAGCTATTTATTTAGCTGGGGCTTTTTTTTACCAAAAAATAATTAAATAGAATACACTAGCATTCAACAATACCCTCACCAACGGCTTTCACAAGGATTCTCAAATGTCATTTTCAAAAAAAATATTCCCTATCTTAGCTCTGGGTATATTAAGTTTCTCTATACAAGCCACTGAAAAATTTAGAGTCTGTGCAGACCCACTCAACCCCCCCTACTCCAGTAAAAAGCAAGATGGCTTTGAAAATAAAATTGCCTCTCTATTTGCCAAACAGTTAGGACAAGAAGTTGAATATTACTGGTTTCCTCAGCGTATAGGCTTTGTACGCAACACACTTAAGTCTAACATTGGTGATACCAAACAATTTAAGTGCGATGTCATTATGGGCGTTCCAGCGGGTTTTGATTTTACAGCAACAACTAACGCCTACTACCATTCGACTTATGTGTTATTAATTGCCAAAGGACGAGGCTGGGATAACATTACTATTCCTGAACAACTTAGATCTCTCCCCCTAGCCAAGCAAGAAAGCTTAAAAATTGCGATGTTTGATCGTGGGCCAGGAACAGCATGGCTACAAAATAACGGCCTGCTAGAGCAAGGTGTCCCCTACCAAACCATGACGGGCGATCATGAAAATAATACCGCCATGATGATACAAAAAGAGCTACAAGCAGGAAATATTGATATGGTTATCTTATGGGGCCCGATGGCTGGACATATCATTTCTCAGCAGCCAAATGCTTATAAAATACTCGCGATGAAATCAAGCCTCAACATGAAGTTCGATTATTCAATGGCTATGGGAGTACGCTACCCTGATAAACAACGCAAAGCATTACTAAATGATTTAATCACAAAAAACCAAACAGAAATCAAGAAAATACTCGAGAACTACCATGTTCCTTTATTGGCTATTCCTGAGCAGAAAAAACATAATGATGATTAAGTAATCATCATTCAAATGGGTTGAGGAAATAACGTACACATAGCGCTTAATTTTCTCAACCCATTAATCAAAGAAATAATTGACACCCAGCAGAAATACACTGGCATTAACACTATTATTAGGCTGTTCAATTCCTGAGTTTGACATATGATGAAGCTTCCAAGCAGCATTAATAGCAATATGATCACTAATAAAATAATACGCTCCCACCCCGCCTTGAGGTGAAAAAACAAAACCATCAATCTGATCGTCTAATCCAAAATTTAGCGAACCAAAGCCTAGCCCTAACTCAAGATAAGGAATAAATTTTTTATTGGCTAGAAAATTGTAACGAAACAAAAATCCACCCCCCAATGAGTAGCCGTCTGAAGGCTGAAAGTTCTTAATGAATTCACCTTGCACCACCAAGTCAACATTCCCGCGATACCAGTCCTCATCAGCAAAAATATCAGAAATACCTATTCCATAGCTGGGAAATGCAGCCATATAACTGACTTGACTACCATCCCCCCAGCCGACAAACCCCAAGGACATTCCTAAGCCATAACCTAGCTGCAAGCCCAAATGACTTTTACCATACCCAAACTTATCATTAGGCGATCCTTCAGCCATTACCATTCCAAAGCCACAAAAATTAATCAAGGAAAAAACCAATGCTATTTGCACAAACTTATTTCTTAATACACGCTTTTCTGAAGCCAACAACCCTAGAGCCAAACATAATTCTTTCATAGCAGGCACTCCCGTCTTTAAATCGGTTTTTTTAACTTCAATTAGTCATACTGACTAACCATAAAGTCAATTCCCTGTTGCAATGTATCTCTCCATAACTTCTCCGTCACTTTATCAAAAAGTGGATCAACCGACTTTGCAGCAGTAATCAAACTCTCCAACCAAAGCCCATATAAATAAGGTTTAATATTAAGGTTATGTTGGTTATGTTTTTCAGCGATGGAGGCAAGCAACCCAGGTGAGTCATTATGCGCACGACTCATATAAACCAAAGAGGTCATCAACATTGCTTTCTGCGTCCCCATATCCGTATTAATAAACATGGGGTTTATTTCATCTGAACTTGATAGAAAAACTTCATAAAACTGATCTAAAAAAAGAGGGTCATTTATACAGCGCTCAAAACTATCACTAAACTTCGTTGATTTATCAAGTTGATTCATACTTCACAGACTCTAGACATATAAAGCTCAATACATTAATTCGAATTTGTACAGCATACACGAAGTAAGACACACAATATAATTAATATTTACCAAGTCCATATCAAACTAAAACCCAGCATATATGAGTAGTCACGAACCTTTTACAAAATTGCCTCCTTGCGACCCCCTAGGGCATAAAAAACATTAGTAGAAAGCCTAGGAATAAAATTCAAGACCCTGCATTATTACAGGAAAGCTCAATTCATTAGGTTATGTCGCCATTACATGTGGATTTTTTAATGTTTTAATTTTTTGTCTTTAAAAGCTCTCTCCGAAGGGAGAGGATTGGGTGGAGAGACAATTAGAATACGCTGCTTGCTTTAGTGACTCATGTTACGCAGCAATTGAATGCTTTCACTCTCATGAAATACAACAAGGAGCGTAGCATCAGAACCGTAGCCCGTATGGAGGCACGGAATACGGGATAAACAGCGCATCGAAACCCCGTATTACGCAAGCTTCATACGGGCTATAGATTCTTTTGAACCTCCACTTACCTATTAATCGGAGAAGGTTGGATGAGGGGAAATAGATAAGTGCCTGATTTTATTCTCCTCACCCCTGCCCTCTCCATCAGGAGAGGGAGTCATTGAGTGCTATAACTCATTGTATTTTAATTGTAAAAAGTTGTGTAGATAGCCATGCCCAGCAAGGGAGGGCTTTTTTATGCCAAAGGTGTGTAGATACCTATGCCTAAATAGTGTATCCACATCATCTCCAGCAGGAGATGGAATAGCAAACAAATTTATTGGGGCTGGCATCACCTAATGCATGGCAGGGTTGAATTATTTTCTTGTACTTTCGGGTGAACACATAATTAGAAGTATTTTACGCGGCTTAAATTAGACCTCTCTATTTTAAGCCGTGCAAAATGCAGGACTGCTATTTTATGAGTCTGTTAATCTCCTAATGGCAAGCCACTTGGAACTCTTGATGGAACTGTAGAACGTAAATCAAGACTTGCAGTATCTGTTAATGAATGTAAGAAAGCCATTAAGTTAGAAAACTGCTCATTGCTAAGAGTCACAGGATCTACTTCAATGCTGCTAGCAAGGTCAGCACGACTGCCTTCATCATTATGCACACCAAAATCTATTTCATCTAGATCAGCTCTTGATGGTAAAACAGCTTGCTGTGTATTGTAGTTATTTAAACTATTCACAGCATCTAGGTGATGACGTACAACGCCTTCTAAAGTATTGTAAGCACCGTCATGACCCCAAGGACCAGTAATCGCAACATTACGCAATGTTGGCGTTCTAAAACGATAACGATCGGCACTATCGCCTGTTACTTGCTCGCGACCAAAGTCATCATGATTATTAAGGCCATCACCTTTTCCAGGACCTATTTGTGGAATACCTACAGAATAAAACTGTTCATCCGTTTGAAATTTGCCACTATGACAAGATGCACATTGACCTTTTGTATTAAATATCTGGAGGCCTTTTTCTGCCCTAGGACTGATAGCATCCATATCACCTCTTGCATATTGATCAAAAGGGCTATTATCAGCACGAAATGCGATGGTTTCATAAGCACCAATTGCATTAGCAATATGCGTAAAGTTAACGTTATCAACATTACCATTTAAGTCTGGGTAAACATTAAATAGCATTTCCTGATATTCCGGAATATCTGTTACACGCTGTGTCAGTAAACTCCAGACTGTTCTTTCGTCCCCTGCAGCGGCTGCATCAGCAACTGGATTCTCACCTGCCTGTCCTGCCATTTCAGCGCCTGATGTAACAGGAAACATTGCTTGAGCAGAGACAGGAGAATCAATCCCTGGTAAAAATGCATCGCCTGCAGGAGTAATGAAGCCTGTTGGAGACGTATCATCTTTTACTAAACGCCCATCATGAAACATTTTGGTAAAAGCATACGATCCAAGGTTAAATACATGGGGAGCATTACGTGGTACTCGCTCATGAATTTCACCACCATCAGTCCCCGTATTTCTCGTTACCCCTAGTCCTTGCCCACCTTCACCTACAGGCAAAGACAATCCGTCACCAGCCGCAGCTAATGCGTGGTGACAGCTGGCACATGAGATATTTTTATTGCCCGATAAAACTTTGTCGTAGAAAAGAAACTTCCCCAACTCTTCTTTAGCTTCATTTCTAGGTGGATAGTCTGCATCAGTCACAGGTTCGGGCATATTCCATTTATTATTATTAGCAGCAAATACAGGGATAGACACTAAGGATGCAATAAGCAGAGAGCTCGTTATAAGTAGTTTGTTATTTTTATGCATTATAATCTTCTAAATTATTGTTATAGGAACAAATAAATAGTCAATTTTTATGCCAAGATTGTTTTGTTGTTACCCCCTTTTAAATTGCCGTATTTTTTCAATGGTTTATGATGAATTTTAACTGGGAATGGCTAACAAGGAAAAACACCTTTTCTATAAACTATGTTATATCACCTGATTCTGTGTGGCAAAACACTTTAGTTTGTCATCTCATTAAATTACCCACATGAGGAAAAGCACCTAGTTTTGAAAGTCATATGACCCAGAACTTAATACGACGACCCATGAATAATGAGAAGTCACAGTCAGCCTTATGTCGCTATTAATATATAAGGAGTTTTTCTTGAGCAGTATTAGGGGCAAGGCTGATAGGTATTGAGCTAAAATGATTACCATTACTACAGTTTCTTAACGACCCATTGCAGCTCATCAATGAATTATTTTTTACACGAAATAACACTTATTTGCCCACTTACACTGTTAACTAATGCCGCATGAACAATATTTATAATTCTTTCTTAAGATTCAACCATTGTTATTCCTATTTATAACTGTCCTTTAGAATGAGCATTAATCCTCATAGAGTTTTAGCTCATGGAATTTTAATTCCCCTCCATTATAAGCAGTTACTAAACAACCACCCGCTAAAAGCGGGTGGGTTAGAGAGCTTGGCGACTGAAAGTCGTGATACAGGGCGGATAGCCC
>ENA-ORXI01002881-ORXI01002881.1-sediment-metagenome-genome-assembly--contig:-NODE-2881-length-12014-cov-8.800955_pt1 | contig 12014 bp, 14 predicted proteins | sample MGYA00237861_ERZ511468 | MGnify/ENA primary metagenome ERZ511468 (study PRJEB26299, sample SAMN06266213) | sediment metagenome | isolation source: Hudson Canyon methane seep mesocosm | place... | reverse complement strand
GATTTACACTATTTTTTAGTAGAGGTAACATCTAAAAATCTCGTGGAACTTTAGTGTCGTTTGGTTAATTGCACCCATACTGTGTTACTCCATTATTATTTAGTGATTTTTTGAAATATTTTTTAAATATTTAACATCTTTTTTGTCATTGATAATATGCATTTTTTTATGACAATTAGGGCATAAAGCAATAGTATTTTGAATGGAGTCTTCTCCGCCTTTTGATAGCCATTTAATATGATGACTTTCTAAGTAAGGAATGCCTGATTTATTTTTAAAAGGTGCATTTTCTTTACATAATTGACAGATGCCTTGTGCGTTACGCTTAACAAATTCCGCAATATATATATTTCGCGCGTAGCTGGAAATAGAAACATCTTTTTTCTGTGGTTTATTTTTTATATTTTTACATTTATTCTTTAGGGTATCTATAGGTAAAAAAGAGGCCTCATTAATTTCTTTATTTGTTATCAATACTTTAAAATTTGAAACATTTTTAATAAAATCTGTTAGTTTTGTAATAAAGTTATCTTTAGAAATATTACCAATAATTAGAGCCATTTCTTTTTTTGAGTTTTCATTGTTTACTTTAGTAAGTTTTTTATCATACCAAGTGATAAAGGTGCTTCTGCTAATACCTTTACGACCGCCCCCCACACCACCTCTATGCAATAAAAATATATCACCTGTTTTATCATCAATTGCAAATAACCCTGATACACGACGATTAATATCATTAAGTGGGATATTTATTTCAACAGTAATATTATTAGATTTATTTACATCCAATTGATCAGTTAATCCAAAGCCATTCCAGAATCGAGGGGATGAATCAGAGTTAGTTAGTGGGTATGTGCCATACCAAATTGAATTATTATAATTAATAGTACAATTTAAGCTTCCTCCAGGATAGCCAATTATGAAATCCCCATTTGAAGGCAGTTTTTTCATTAATACTAACTCCAAAGCACTTTGACAGCGTTTTATTTCTTTTTTATCTTTGATAATTTGCAGCATAATTTAAAGATCTGATTAAATTTAGTAGATATTAGAGCTATATAATACATCTTGTTTTTTACTTATTGAAAAGTTTTGCCATTCCTTGGGAAGATTTGGCACAACTTTTTTGCTCTAATAAATCCATGAGTACAGCAACTGAGGTGTTACAAAAATATCTAGCCGCCGAAATGGCGGTTTTAGATGGATAGGCAATGACCTTTAACGGTCGAGCCGTCACCCGCGCTAATTTATTAAGTGAAATAGGCTGAGCGTAAGGATTCGTACGTAAACAGGTAAAGTCTCTCTGTATCCCTTTATTTTCATGATGTACAGAGGTTTTACTCTATTAATTTAAAACACATTGATTTCCTACAGAATAAGAATTCTTTATTTACAGCCATATTTTTAATAAAAAACAAGTTATATCAATATGTTGAGTAGTTTTTAATTAAGTTCAGTGTATCATTTAAAGCTTACCTTAAATGATACACTATTTTACTACCGTAGAATCAGGCTTTCAGGCCTGTTTTTATAATGGGGTTTAATTGGGACAAATTATAGATCTAAAGTATTGTCAGATACCTAGAATACTAGGGTTAAGTAAAAATAAAACCTCTGTTCTTATTCAGAACTCAGATTATATTAAGAATTTAAATTTTAACATTAGAAATGACTTCAATACCCAGAATATTTTTAATTGGTAATAATTTTAAGGGAAAATCAGACTCTAAAATAAGAATAGTACGAACATTTTGAGGTTTTCCTTCTATTGCAAGCATTGCCTCTGAAACAACTTGATATTTTACACATTGAAATAATCCTCTATATATATCTGCTATATCAGAAATTTCTGATTTTACTTCTACAGCGATAAATTCATTACGCCACCAAAATTGCACATCAATCGAATCACCGGATGGCAAGCTAAATTCAATTTGTCCTTTTTGGCAACTATTTGGCAAACCAACAACTGATGGTGTCCTAGCCACAAACTCTTTTAATAATCTATGTTTTTCACCTTCACCATGATTTGCATGAAACTTCTGTTTTACTTGTAAGTTAAAATTTGGTGGCTCAATATTTAGTTTCTTTAGAATATTCAGCCAATTTGGATAAGAATATATTTTTAGATATTGATTATTAATTATATTACTTTTTTGTTTTTTATCTGATTTCTTAAAATCTGATTTGGAAATAAACCAATCAAAACCTTCACCTGGTAAACCTGTATTCTTATTTACCACAAGACCTTGAATCGCTGGAATTTCTTCTTTTTCTTCTTGAGAAAGTTCAATTAATGTAGACCCAATGGAGCCCAAAACATAATTTAAATTTCGTGCATTTTCCATTCCAAGCTCTTTTGCAAGCTCGGAATAAAAAATAGTTTGCCCTACTAAAGCCTGCCTTACCAATATAGGAAGTGCTTTTCTTGCCCTTATTTGATATAACTTTTCACCCCATAAAGTTTCTGATACTTTAGCAGTTTCCATTTTATCTACCCTATTTTTATCAAAACTATTACAACAATATAAAATATAAAATATATTTCCCTATATTAATATTCCCCTCCCTCATATAATAATTCACCATCAACCTTAATTACTTTAACATAATCGTTTTCCCATTCTCCCTTTCCTTCGATATCATCATTTTCTATTAAATGATTATCTCTTATTTTTTCTCTTAGTTCTTCATTTTCATCATATATTTCCTGTAAATAATCTATTAATTTAAAGTCTTCGCCATCAGATTCATCTAAATGTTCCTTACAATATTCTATTGCTTTGTCTTTTGGAATATAAAGAACATCCTCAACGATTTCATCTCCATTTATAGTATCATCAGTACTAAGAGCTCCAATATACACATTACTTAAATCCAGACCATCTTTTTCATCAACTTCAAATAATACAGAATAGTGAATTCTTTTTTCTCTTTTATAAGTAAAAACAACTAAATCATCACTTGAAAAATCTGTTTTAGCTTCGTAAAAATAAGGACTTGAGCTCTGAAATTGATTTATCTCAGTTTCATCTATATTTGTAGATAGGTATTCTTTATAACTTTTAGATCTATCGTCTTTATCATTATAAGTAACTTCGCTTAAGCAAATTTTTGAACCTGGAAGCATTGGCCCATAAACTCCCAATATATCTGTACAGTCAGAAGATTCAAATATCGATCCATCATCAAAGTCCATTGAACCATATAATTCAGACCCATTTTTTATACTATTTATAATGTTTTCTTTTTCATCTGGATCTGTAACGACTCCTCCTGAATACTGCCCACCTTCCTTAATAATTTCTAACCTAATTGTTTTTTTCATACAGATTATCCTAAATTCTTTAATATTTAATAACTGAATATGTAAAGTAAATTAATTTTGCATTATTTTTCATAAACTATAATGAGTCAATATTTTAAAACAATACTAAATCCTCCTTTAGATTTAGAAGGCAAGCACTATGCAATTAAACAAAACGATACAGGAGCATCTTATAACGTTGCCAACAACTTTACAAAATGAAGTATTAGATTTTGTATTATCTTTAGAAGAAAAACATCAAAAACAAATTAATAAACAGTTAAATAACAACAATTTAGATTTTAACCAAGCAATGAATTACACGTTGGATAAAAATGCTGAATTGTATAAACGACTCTCCTGATGCACCTTATCACACTCGAACAAACCCTAATATTGCATCAAGGCATTATGCTACAATCAAATGGAACTACGGCTATTCGTGATAAAAGCATATTAGAATCAGCCATAGCACAACCAAATATAACTTATGACAGTGTTTTTTTATATCCCAGTTTAATTGAAAAAGTCTGTGCGTTAGGTTTTTCTTTGATTAACAATCATCCTTTTGTTGATGGTAATAAGCGTATAGGTCATGCAGCAATGGAGGTTACATTGCTTATTAATGGCTACGAAATTAAAGCTGATATTGATAGTCAAGAACAAATCATATTAGCAGTCGCTTCTTCGTCTATGAAAAGAGAAGAGCTTTTACACTGGTTACAACAAAGTGTTTATTCTTGCCATTGAATTTTCGTATCGTTGAGCGTTTAAATCCTTTAGTTCAGCTTTATGTGTCAAATTTGAAAAACTATAAAGTAGAAATAATTAATTTATGAATATTTTATATATACATGGTTTCGGTAGTTGTTTTAACCAAAATTCAGAAAAAGTCCGTGCCTTAAGTGAAATAGGTGAAGTTTTTGGCATAGAAATTGATTACACAAAGCTATTTACTGATATTGAAGTGGCTATCATAGGGTTAATTATAAAAAAAGATATTGATCTAATTGTAGGAACAAGTATGGGCGGATTTTGTGCATCAGTTACAGGAACAAAGACAGGAGTTCCTTTTGTTGCTATTAATCCAGTTCTTGAACCCGTAAAAACACTTAGTAAATATATAGGAGATGGAATTGATTTTTCAGGAAATACATATAAACTTGAAAGGAAAACACTTTCTAGTTATCCAAGTTTTTCATTGAATGGATGTGGGTTAATTTTACTTGACCGAGGAGATGAATTGATTGATTCCAACCAAACAGCAGCAATTTTAGATCAGTATTATAAAATAAGAATTTTTGATCATGGACATCATAGATTTGCACATATTCAAGAAAGTTTAGATGATATTAGAATATTCAATATTACATCATTAGTTTATGGATTTGGTGCAGAGAATGATTTATAACAATTAATTAGATTATGCTGTTACTCGGTCTTCAAGTTTTTAGTTTTTCAAAATATAAAACTTGGTATAAAAACTGCTTTAAGTTAAAAATTCATTATATAACAGTATATTATGAATTTAAATATAAAGTTACTACTTTTGTTATTCTTAATAAATTCAAAATCCTAGAAAAAATTAAAAACTTGAAGATCGAGTATGAGAGTATACTAAAAGTTTTTCACTAAACCAATTCTATTGAGCTAGGTATATAGATATGATCGATAGCAGAGAAGAACTTGAGAAGTTTAAGAGAGATATTAATCTTGTCGAATACGCAGCATATTGTGGTTACGAAAAAGTAAAAAGTAAATCAACTACGTCAAGTACAGCAATGATTAGTAATGGTCATTCAATCATGATAGGCACAAGCAGAAATGGACACGGAGTGTATTATAGTTTTAGTCATGCTGATGGTGGATCAATAATTGATTTTGTTCAAAATAGAGAAAATATCAATATTGGTTTTGTTAAAAAAGAACTTAGAAGTTTTATGGGAGAAGCTTCAACTATAAAAGTAACTTATTCGAAACCAGCAAAAGTTAAAAAAGATTTGTCATTAGTCAGGCGAGCTTTTGATGAAGCAAAAGCAATAAATTCACACCCTTATTTGATTGATATTCGAAAAATAAGCGCTGAAACACTTGCAGATGAACGATTCTCAGAAATGATAAAGATCGATAATAAGGGAAATTCTTTATTTCCGCATTTTAATAATGAAGGGTTGTGCGGGTTTGAAATAAAGGGTAAAGATTTTACGAGATTTTCAGCTGGAGGAACGCGTGGAATATGGCGCTCAGCAAATATAATAGATTCGAAAGTGATTGTTATTACTGAAAGTGTGATTGACGCTTTATCTTATTCAGAATTAAAACCTAAAGGTATGGAGGTGGCTTATATTAGTGTTGGCGGCATGATTACTAGTAATCAGCTTGAGCTTATAAAGTCATTCTCACAAGATAAGAAAATAATTGTAGCTACTGATAACGATGTAGCTGGTAATCGCTATTATGATCAAATAGCAGCTATTGTAAGTCATTCAGAGCGTGATACACCGCCCTTAAAAGATTGGAATGATTATTTAAAACGGCTTCGCATTTAAGCAAGTACGCCCAGTAACCCAAAAGTTGTTTTTTGACTTTGCTCGCGCAGCGTTCTTTTAGCTAAGAGTTTTCTTTTTATCTTTATTTTTTAAAAAGGCTCCTTCCCCAATCGCCCGTTTTTGACTTTGTTTGTTTATATGCTTTTACATACGCAGAGCGTATTCATTGTCAGTTTTTTTTGACTTTAAATTTTTAAATTAAAAAATTTTCTATTTCTTTATTTTTTTCTTGTTAAGAACTTGTTTTACTCTTGTTTTAGTTAAATTTATTTTAATAAAATCAATAATTTGGAATGAAAACTATCACTTATTATTCATAACAATCACTTATAGTAGTAAACAATCACGAATGCTACTTATTAGTCACAAATCTGTACTTAACAATCATATTGAATAATTATTTGATATGATAAGAAAGTTTTTATATTAATTTCAGTGACTTATAGCGGCAGGGATCATCAATTAATACTAAACTATCACTTATTATAGTTAATAAACACTGAAACTAATACGAAAAATAAAAATTCTATCGGCGATTTGATTTTAACTCATTGATTTTAAAGGTTGTAATAGCTATTTAAATAGGTTATCACAATAGCGTTTGCTCAAAACCCATCTTCGCGAAGCGAATTTGAGCGTTAGCGAAAACCCTTGGGGCGGGGTAGTTTATTTTTTGAAGTGTCTACTGGGAAATGAAGGGAGCCTAATTTTTGTCCATAAAAGTGTTGACACATCATCTCACCGGAGTCCACTATGCACATTAGAATTCAAATTCTAACAATAGACTGCTTAAGGAGAGCATGCAAAATTGGGGGAGGCAATCAAAGCCAATTTTTTAGGTGACGGAAAACATCTGTTTCCCGCATAGTTTTTTGTTAAGCCAAAATCCAGCCAATAAACATCTAATCCCCCTTTTCTTAGTCTCAAATAATGTACGAAAACTATTGTCGGATTTACTTCTAGCCTTTAGAATGGGCGAAAACCTTTTTTGTGGAGTTTTCCGTGCATGATGATTGGTTACATACGTGTCTCGTCCGAGTCGGATCGTCAAAGCACTGATCTACAACGAGACGCTTTACTTGCGGCAGGAGTGGATGAACGGCATTTGTTTGAAGACAAAGCCAGTGGTGCGCGTGATGATCGCCCGGGTCTCGCTAAAGCACTTGAGTTTGTTCGTGCAGGTGATTGTTTGGTGGTTTGGAAGCTTGATCGGCTGGGTCGCTCCTTATCGCATTTGCTGACTATTATCACAGGCTTGAAGGAAAAAAACGTCGCATTTTACTCACTGACTGAGCAAATGGATACTACTACACCACACGGTGAGTTACTGTTTCAACTTTTTGGAGCACTCGCCCAATACGAGAGGGCATTAATCCAAGAACGAGTAAAAGCCGGTATTAGCGCGGCTAAACGTCGAGGACGGAAGAGTGGGAGACCACACTCTTTAACTGGCGAAAAATTGGAGGCTGTACTTGCGGCTCTCGAAAATGGCAGCAGTAAAGCGGCGGTCTGTCGTACATTTGATATTCCGCGCAGCACATTGATTGATAGTCTTGCCAGAGTGGGCTGGACGGGGCAAAAATAATTATGTCAGAACTCAAATTAGCCCATGTTTATCAATTGAAAGTGTCGATTCAGGGGATTAGCCCTATGGTGTGGCGGCGTTTACTCGTCTGTAGTGATAGTACCATTTCCGATCTTCACTACACCCTTCAGGTTGCTGTTGGTTGGAGTAATGTACATCTGAATCGTTTTCACATTCATGGCAAAGACTTTGGGGTTTCCCATATTGGGGGAATCTGTTTCTCCGACAATCCAGAAAAGATACCTCTTTCTTTTTTTGATTTTCGAATAGGCGAAAAGTTTCTCTACGAATACGATTTTGGCGATGAGTGGCAGCATGAAGTTCGTATTGAAAAACGCCTGCTGCTTGATCCTAAAAAAAGCTATCCTGTCTGCATTGATGGCAAGCATGCAGCACCGCCGGAAGAATTTGGTGGCGCACGGGTTTATATGCAGATGCGACAAGAACTGAAATATCGGTCTGTGTTTGGTGACAATGAAAGTGATGATGACTTCGACGACGAAAACGATTCGGAGTATGATGAGTCTGAAAAAGATCCACCGTTTGACCCTGATGTATTTTCCCGTCGTGAAGTTAATGCCCGCTTACGGCAATATGCCAAGGGCGATCGCGATTGGTTATTCTCATATTAAAAGGAGAGTGCCATGAAATTTAAAATTCAATTGGTCGCCCAGCATGAAACGGGTGAGAATATTCTGGAGCTGGCTTGTTTGGAGCGGAAAACCGAAGGGCTCGAATCGATCGGTATCTCCTTGGCAGAAGCTAAGGCCCTACTGGTTGCTCTGCAAAAACAGGTTGTTGAACAGCAACTGGCAGCTTATCTGGAAACCCAGAAGAAGTGTCAACAATGTGACCAAGCCTTTCGGCATAAAGACAAGCATCCTATCGTATTCCGTACGCTGTTTGGCAATTTGAAATTGTTTAGCCCACGCTGGTTCCAGTGTCCTTGTCAACCGCATAAAACTCGTACATTTACTCCTCTTGCTGCATTGCTAACGGAACATTGCTCACCAGAACGGCTATATCTGGAAACAAAATGGGCATCATTGATTTCTTTTGACCTTGCCGCCCAGCTACTTAAAGACGTATTGCCCACTGATAGCCATATTTGTGCTACCAGTGTACGAAATCATCTACAGCGTGTAGCAAAACGTGCTGAAGCGGAGCTTGGCGAAGAGCAGTTCTCCTTTATAGATGGATGCCAGCAAGAATGGGCTGCATTGCCACGACCGTCAGCCCCTATCACCGTGGGGATTGATGGTGGTTATGTTAGAAAGTGGGATGACAAAAAAACTCATTTTGAAGTGATTGTGGGCAAGTCTATTCCTGAAGAAGGAGCCAGCAAGTGTTTTGGACTCGTACAATCCTATGATGACAAGCCAAAACGACGACTGTTCGAGGTTCTCAAGGGGCAGGGCATGCAACCGAATCAGCAAATAACCTTCTTTTCTGATGGTGGCGGCACCGTGCGTAAGCTACAACTCTATCTCAATCCAGAAGCAGAGCATTTGTTAGATTGGTTTCATGTCACGATGCGTTTGACCGTGCTTAACCAGACTGCTAAAGGCTTGCCGATGACGTTTAGCGATGATGAGCAGAAGATTTACCAATTGAGAGAGCCGACATTAAAAGCAATTGAAAGTATTAAATGGTATCTCTGGCACGGCAATACCTATGAAGCACTCGAACACCTTGATACGCTGGAAATGGAATTAGATGCTACCGCGATGGAGAATAAAGATTCGGTTGCACACAAACTGTTGCGAACAGTTGAAGAATTCCACACTTATATCACCAACAATCAGACCTTCATTCCCAACTACGGCGAACGCTATCGTCAAGGAGAAAGAATTAGCTCAGGCTTCGTGGAATCTGCGGTGAATTACGTTGTCGCCAAGCGTTTTACAAAACGGCAACAAATGCAATGGAGCCCTGAAGGAGCGCATTTACTCTTACAGATGCGAACACGAGTACTTAATGGTGCATTGGAACAAACATTTCGAGGATGGCATCCTGACTTTCGAGCGGCAAATGATGAAAAGCTCAAAAAGGTTGCTTAACTTGCCTCCCCCGGTTTTGCATGCTCTCCAATTTCGTAGCTACCATTTGCTAACGACACCGAATACGCACCATTGACATCTGAATAGACGGTTCCCATAGCAGTGCCGCTGACTAAATCATTAACCTTTAGTCCAATATTACTAATCGGATTTCCGTGACCATCTCTAACGATTCCGCTTAGGACGCTGGCGCCATCAATCAACACTACATTTTGTATAATATTAACCGTACTAATGACTAAATCATTAACTACATTATTACTATAGCCAGAATCTACTGGCGGAGAAAAAATAAGATTATAGGTTCCCGCAACACTGATTTCCGCACTATAAAGTCCATTTGCATCGGTTAAGACTTCAGCAGTTGTTGTATCTTCACCCTGTAAATAAATAGCCACGCCCACATTAGCCAGTGGCGTGCTACCTCCAAAGACAGTCCCGCTTAATGTGGCTGCGAATCCTGTACTACTCCAAAGAAGTACGGACAACGTTAGTAAAATTCCCTTTATATTTGCAGCAAACTTCATTGTGCATTTCCTTTTTTAGGTGTGATTTTATTTTTTATAATCGTAAGCAATTGTTGCTTACGTTGTGTCAATATTGATTTCTGTTCAGCTGTTAAGTTTTTTACATTAGCTTGCAGCAGGGTATCCGCCATTTTTAATCCAGAATTGCGGGCAACATCCAACCAAGCTAACCCTTCTATGCTGTCACGCTTACCGCCTCGTCCTTCATGTAACATTAATCCTAGTTTCATTTGGCTATCTGCATGACCAGATTCGGCTCCTTTTCGATACCATAGCCTAGCTTCGGAATAATTTTTAGACAACAAATCACCTCTTTCAAACAATTCACCCAGCGCATAGTTGGCATCATTGTAACCAGACTCTGCTGATTTAACATACCAACGAATCGCACGATGGGGGTTTTTTGCAATCCCATCACCCTGCTCATACATTTTTGCCATCAAGTATTGCGCTTCAGCACTTGTAGTAAGGTGTTGTTTTATTTCTATGAGTGCAATATCAAAATGTTTCTTTTGATAGGATTTCCTAACAATCTCCATATCAGCATTTGCCGATAGAGGCACTACTACTGTGATAATAAGCAATAACTTAATGAGTTTCATTGTCATATATTTTTTATTTTTCTGATCATTGGGCCACCGTATTTAACTATAATTTAAATGGGCATAATTTTTAATGCAATATTTGTATATTTATCAGCTTAATTCATTGCAGGAATAATCTGTTGCGCTCTGCAAGAAATATAAATCTTGCAAGTACTTGTAAGTTTCATTCCTCATCTTATTGTGCATGCGGTATCAAATAAGCCGGCATTCTTGGGAATGCTTTTTTACGGTTATTAAGTAACTGTAAAACCGGTTGTATGGCAATCGCCGCTTCATTTAGTTTTGGGTTACTCTGAGCTGTATATTCTTGTAAGTTCGTCAATCCATCATTATCACTATCTAAAAGTGCATCACTGGTATTTAAAGGATTCAAACCATACTGAATTTCCCAAATATCCGGCAACCCATCATTATCATCATCTAAATCACAGGCATTACCTAATTCATCAGAATCAAAATTGTCTTGATTAAAATTAGTTAACAATGGGCAGTTATCACTATCGTTTAAAATTCCATCAGCATCTATATCCAGCAACTTAGAGACTAAAGGGTATACATCTTCATGATCTAACAAACCATCAGCATCAAAATCAATAAAATAATTACTGGATCCTAAAAGAGTGAATTCATTCTGGTTATGGTTAAATAAGTTTACTGATGTAATATTAGTAGAAAACTCAATACCAGTTAAAGTATTATTAGTTATTTCTAAAATATTGAAATGTGAATCATTTGTACTCGGATCTTCAAAACTAACCGTTTGTTTTACACTGCCTGATAATAAAACCTTATGGGTGCCGGAGGTATAAAAATTATCACGGTCATAGCCATTACTTGTGTTCCCCGTACTCAATTGCGTGAAATTACCTTTTAACTCTAAGGTGCCTGCTGTTAAGGAATTACTGTGATTATGGTAATAATCCATCACAAAATCACTCTCGACCAACATATAGTCTGCTGTGTTGGTCATCCTTAGTTCTCCCGTACCATAACTATAGCTGAGATTCCCTGCCCCATCATCCGTAATGGTTTGGTTTCGGTAATCGCCTTTAACTATTAAGGTACCGCCATTGAGATGCAAAAGGCCAGTGGAGTGAATGAAATTTTCTTCAACGGTAAGTGTCTGTCCGTTTAAATCGAGTACGGCTCCCAATAGTTCTAAATCGCCATGAACCACTTGATTTTCAGTTAATACCCAAGGTACATCTTTAACTTTAAGACCATTGGGTATACCATTATTTACAATCAACTTTATAGCGCTAAAACTTGGTTGAAAATCAATCCATTCAGCACTGGTATTAGTAATTTCTAAAATATTGAAATGTGAATCATTTGTACTCGGATCTTCAAAACTAACCGTTTGTTTTACACTGCCTGATAA
>ENA-ORXI01002880-ORXI01002880.1-sediment-metagenome-genome-assembly--contig:-NODE-2880-length-12017-cov-10.321273_pt1 | contig 12017 bp, 9 predicted proteins | sample MGYA00237861_ERZ511468 | MGnify/ENA primary metagenome ERZ511468 (study PRJEB26299, sample SAMN06266213) | sediment metagenome | isolation source: Hudson Canyon methane seep mesocosm | place... | reverse complement strand
CACTTCTATATTAAATTCAATCATTCTGATTTTAAATTTTCTCAATCATGCTTTTAAAAGAGCGCATATAATAGCACTTCAAACAAATTCTGCGAACGATAACCCAGTATCATTTATATAAGCTATGGACTACTTCCCTCTCTTTATCGATTTAAAAAACAAACCTTGCTTAGTTATCGGTGCCGGTGAAATTGCCGCCCGAAAAATCGAGTTACTCGCTAAAGCCGGTGCAGATATTACCGTTATTGCCCCAGAAATAAGCTCACAAGTCAGTCAATTAGAAAAAACATACAACTTAACTATTATACAAAAGAGCTTTGCAGCAGAAGATATTCATCGCCAACGCCTGATAATATCTGCAACCAATCAAAAAAATATTAACAAACTGGTCGCCGCCACCGCCGAAGAACACAATATTCCCGTCAATGTCGTCGATAGCCCTAGTCTATGCAGTTTTATCGTCCCAGCCATTATCGACCGCTCCCCTATTGTTGCTGCTATTTCGTCAGGAGGTGCATCACCTGTACTTTCTCGTTTATTGCGGGCAAAAATTGAAAGCCTTATTCCGCCTGCTTTTGGACGCTTAGCGCAATTAGCGGAAAAATACCGGGGCTTAGTCAAAGAAAATATTAACCCTCCTTCAGAGCGACGGATTTTTTGGGAAAAAACCTTACAAGGCTCTATTGCTGAGCTTTTCTACTCAGGCAAAGAAGCCGAAGCCGAGGCACGCTTAAAGTCAGAGATACTAAATGCATCTGTCACTCATAAAGTCATCGGTGAAGTCTATTTAGTAGGCGCAGGGCCAGGTGATCCTGATTTACTCACCTTCCGTGCATTACGCCTAATGCAACAAGCTGATGTCGTAGTCTACGATCGTCTCGTTTCCCCTGAAATCCTTGAATTAGTGCGCCGTGATGCGGAAAAAATTTATGTCGGCAAACAAAAAAGTAACCATAGCCTACCGCAAGAATCGATCAATGACTTACTCGCGCGCTTAGCTTTAGCGGGTAAACGCGTTGTGCGTTTAAAAGGTGGCGATCCGTTTATTTTTGGTCGTGGTGGCGAAGAAATTGAAACACTAGTAGAACATAATATTAATTTCCAAGTAGTTCCAGGAATAACCGCCGCATCAGGTTGTGCTACTTATGGCGGCATTCCCCTAACGCATCGAGATCACGCCCAATCCTGTACTTTTATTACTGGGCATTTAAAAGATAATACCGTTAACCTTAATTACCAACAGCTGGTTGCACCGAATCAAACTATCGTTATTTATATGGGACTCACAGGATTAGAAAATATCTGTCAGTCCTTTATTCAGCATGGCGCATCGCCTGAACTACCAATTGCTCTTATTCAACAAGGTACAACTCATTCACAACGCGTTATTACCAGCACCTTGAGATCCATGCCTGACCTGATAAAAAATCAAGATATACAGCCACCTACCTTAATCATTATTGGTTCCGTGGTTTCATTGCACGACAAACTCAAATGGTTCCATCCTGAGGATAACGTCTCTTATGAATAAACCTTTTCTAGCACCCTTACTGCTCTCTTTACTACTCATCGCCTGTGATACTACACCCAAAGCGGAGAGAACACACGAGCTTGCACCTGAAGGCGTATTCTCAGCTAGTTTATCTAAAAACCTTGCTCTTATTGGTACAACTGCTCGAGGCAGTGCCGAGCTATGGCAATTAAAACCCAAACAACTACTACACATTTGGCAGCATACCGATGAAAAAAACGGTATTTTATACACAGCCATCTCAGATGACGAAAAATATGCACTAACCGCCGAAAAAGAATCTCTCGCTTGGTGGCGCATTGCTGATGGCGTACTAATGAATGTCTGGTATTTACCCAATATCAACGCGATTACTTTATCAGCAGACGGGCAATTTGCCCTGATCGGCCTAGAAGATAAAGCCATTTATTATTCACTGCAACACGGTCAAACACGCTACGCCTTCAAACATGAAAGCTCAGTCACAAAAGTCGACATTTCCGCCAGTAGTCAGCTTGCTATTACTGGTTCTAGCGATGAAACAGCAAAACTTTGGGACTTAAATGACGGCCAAGAAAAATTCAGTTGGCCACATCAAAGTAAATTATCCATAGTCACTATATCGCCTGACGATAAATACGCATTAACCAATGAAGGTTTAGGCACTATTCGCTTATGGAAAACGCAAACAGGCAAACTCTATAAGCAACTAGGCCCGAAACTAATTACTCTTTCCTCTGCTGCCTTTTCAGGCAATAGTAAATACCTCATTAGTGGGCGTGTATCGCAGCGCATTGACTTATGGGATATAAGAAGCGGCGAAATTATAAACTACTGGCGACCTAAAAAAGATAGCTTCTGGAAGCCCTCTGCGGCAACCATATTTGCACTTACTTTCACTGCGAATGACCGAAAAATATACAGTATCGCTTCAAATGGCTATTTACAACTTTGGAGAAAATAGCAATATCTTGATATAATGCATAAAATTATTTGATAAATCAGTCTAAATTATTTATGATTTAGCAGTTATTGATTTCCTTATCGTGCGAGCCTTAACAATTCCAATAGGCAAACACAGTTTTTTATAATAAAAAGAGGTTAAAATGAAAAAATTATTACTAGCTGTTTCAACAGTAGCTTTATTAGGTCTAAGTGCTCAAGCATCTGCTGACGAAATGAAAGTAGGTAAAAAAATCTATGATCGCGCTTTCGGTCGTGGTTGTGGTGCTTGCCATGATATCGCTTCTAACCCACAATTAGTTGAACTAATCAAAGCTGGCGAACTTTCAGAAGAAAGCTTCGCTAAAACTTTGAAAGAAGGTAAGAATGGTATGCCTAAAGCAATGGCAGCAGTCATGGCTGTTGGTCCTGTTAAAAAAGCTGGCTACACAGAAGATCAAGCAATTGCAGCTGTATATAAATACTTAAGCAAATAAGCTTAAAAATAGCTCATAAAAAAGGCCGGTTCATTTAAAATGAACCGGCCTTTTTTATGAGCAAAATATGACAAATCGTACGTAGGGCGGACTTCAGTCCGCTTGCCTAAACATCTCATCCCTTAGCAGACACATGCATTCAAAGCCCCACTCTCCTTCGCCCTGAGAGAAGATTGGTTAGGGGGGGAGGTCTCCGTGAACGCTTACTAGCGGACTAAAGTCCGCCCTACGGTTCTAGCTAGGCTATTTCATTCTGATTCCTAAGATATTTTCTTCTGCTCATCAGCATCATGCATCAATGCATATTTTCTACGCACCCAAACACTAGCCACTGCAGCAACCATTAACCCACAAGAAGTAATCAAAAAATAAATCATACTTCTCAACTGAGAAACCTCTTGAGCTAATTTTTTATTCTCAACCGTACTCACTTGCTGTAAATACTTTTTCGCGATTAAACGACCCGCTCCCGTTTCAGAATACGTCTTTAACACCACCAAGTCATCTTTTAACGCCTCAATCGTATCTAAACCTATATCAGAAATAGTCCCCGCCTTTAAGCCGTCTTCCAGCGTCTTTAATTTACTTTCAATAGAACCACTCACCAAGCCGACTAATTGAGATTTCAAAGCATCCACTTCAGCTGATATAACAGGATTCATCTGCACATCATACAGCTCAGTAGACTTATGAACTTGCGCAGTTCTCGGCACAATTTCATTTTCAGGCATTAATAACATACCCATAAAAACAACTGCAGCCATCAAGCTAATAATGACAGCCAATACTAACCGGTTCATTTTCAACACACTCAATTGAGTCCCTGAATTCAAAACGGCCACTTTACGCACTTTATTATTATTTTCTTTTTTCTTGCGTAGGTCGCTCATTAAAGCCTTCCTCTAAAAACAAATTGTTGTTCTATTATACAAAGATCACAAAAAAAATCCCGCTCACTTCACAATGAACAGGATTTCTTGTTAGCTTATTTTAGTTTCTTCGCTGCAATGCGCAGTCTTAGCGCATTCAACTTAATAAAGCCTTCGGCGTCTTTTTGATTATAAGCTCCTTCATCATCTTCAAAAGTAGCAATCGCTTCATCAAACAAACTATCAGTATCAGACTTACGACCCACGACCGTCACATTACCTTTATAAAGTTTAACATTCACTTTACCATTCACATTTAACTGCGACTGATCAATCATAGCCTGCAACATCTTACGCTCAGGGCTCCACCAGTAACCGTTATAAATTAAGGTCGCGTAACGCGGCATTAATTCATCTTTCAAATGCGCAACTTCTCTATCTAAAGTCATTGACTCAATCGCACGATGCGCACGCATCATAATTGTACCGCCCGGTGTTTCATAACAACCACGCGCCTTCATGCCTACATAACGATTTTCTACAATATCTAAACGACCAATACCATTTGCACCACCGATTGTATTTAACTTTGCCAATACTTCAGCCGGTGAATGCGCAACACCATCAATGGCAACAATATCACCTTGCTGGTATGTTAACTCAAGATACGTAGCTTGCTCAGGTGCGTTTTCAGGAGACACGCTCCAACGCCACATATCTTCCTCAGGCTCATTCCAAGGATCCTCTAAAATCCCACCTTCATAAGAAATATGTAATAAATTCGCATCCATCGAATAAGGTGAGGCTTTACCTTTTTTCATTTCTACAGGAATGCCATGCTTTTCAGCATAATCCAATAATTTTTGTCTGGAATTTAAATCCCACTCACGCCACGGCGCAATTACTTTAATATCAGGACGTAAAGCATAAGCACCTAACTCAAAACGTACTTGATCATTACCTTTACCCGTTGCGCCATGAGAGATTGTATCCGCACCCGTTTCATTGGCAATTTCAATTAAACGCTTAGAAATAAGTGGACGTGCAATTGAAGTACCTAATAAATATTCGCCTTCATATATAGTATTAGCGCGGAACATAGGGAAAACGAAATCACGTACAAATTCTTCACGCAAATCGTCAATATAAATTTCTTTAATACCTAAAGATTGAGCTTTTGCACGCGCGGGCTCAACTTCTTCACCCTGCCCTAAATCCGCAGTAAAAGTAACAACTTCGCAATCATGTTCATCCTGCAACCACTTTAAAATAACCGACGTATCTAAACCGCCCGAATAAGCTAAAACAACCTTTTTGGTATCCGACATAGTATCCAAACTCTGAAAATGTAAATTTTTCAATTATACTATAAATGCAGTGATGTTGATTTTAATAATTTGGGTTTATTATAAAACTAAGTCAATATTAAAAAACTTACACTGAGTTGTTAAACTTGGGGGCAAGGGAGTCAGTTATTTTAAATTTCTTTGCACAATCCCCATCATTTTGTATGCTAGCATTGCCGCTGCAAAATCATAGGCGTGGAAGCCTTTAATTGGAGCGAACTCCATAATATCAAAACCAATAATTTCACGTTGCTGAGCAATCGATTCAAATAAATTTAGTGTCTGATACCAGTCTAAGCCACCGGGAACAGGTGTGCCTGTTGAGGGGAATACGGAAGGGTCCATGCCATCTATATCTAAGGTAAAAAATACTTTGCTGGGAAAATCATCCGGCAGAGTGATGCTTTGGATACGGTTTGGTACTAATTCATCAGCATCTTGATGGTGTACATTAAACGTTTTACGCGTGGCAATTTCTTCTTCGCAAAAGGCACGGATGCCGAGTTGATATAAAGGAATACCCATATCGACAGCACGCTTCATAACTGAGGCATGGCTGAGCGGATCGCCTTCGTAAGCATCGCGTAAGTCAGCATGCGCATCAATTTGTACGATACCAAAATCAGTGATGCCTGCATCTCGCAACCCTTTTAATACGCCATAAGTAACCGTATGTTCACCGCCAAATATTACGGGCATTGCGCCGTGTCTGACGATTTTTGCGGTTGCCGTGGCGATATTGTCGATAACTTGTTCGGCGGCTATTGAGCAGTCCACAGGGGGGTAAGTATAAATGCCGGCATCACACGGTTTGCTTTTGCCATCCCATTCTTCTAGCTGCCATGAGGCTTTTAAAATAGCCGAAGGGCCTAAATAAGTGCCGTCACCATAAGAGACGGTTTTTTCATACGGTACGGGGAGTACATGAAATAATGCTTGGTCTGGATTGGGTTGTTCAATTTCAGAGCCTAAAAAAAGCGGGTATTTTAAGGGCTTGCCTGTTTCTCTATTCATTTAAGATAGCCTGTTTTTAAAGTCTTGATAAGAAAAGGTTTTAATGACTTGCAGAGCGTTAGTTTCTGAATTCCAGACAGCTAAAGCGGGTAATTGTGTGCCATTAAACGTGGTGGTTTTAACCATGGTGTAATGGCTCATGTCTTCAAAAATGATACGTTGACCAATTTGTAAAGGTTCGGCAAAGCTGTAATCGCCAATAACATCGCCTGCTAGACAAGTGAGTCCACCTAAACGATAAGTATGGGCTAATTTGTTGGCTGCATCAGCACCGCTAATATCTGGACGATAAGGCATTTCTAGCGTATCTGGCATGTGGCAAGTTGCTGAGGTATCTAAAATCGCTTGATCGAGTTGATTCCAAGTAATATCTAATACTTCGCAACTGAGTATGCCAGTGCCGATAGAGACTGCTTCACCAGGCTCTAAATAGACTTGTACTTGGTATTTTTCGCTGAAGTCTTTAATCAATTGGATTAAGCCATCAATATTATAACAGGGAGCTGTTATATGATGCCCACCACCAAAATTGACCCATTCCATTTGTGCTAATAAATGCCCGAATTTTTCTTCTACGGCTTGTACGGTACGCTGTAAAGGCTCAAAGCCTTGTTCGCATAAAGTATGGAAATGCAAGCCGCTGATGCCGTCTAATAAGGATTCATCGAGTTGTGATAATGGAATGCCTAAACGAGAGCCGGGTGAGCAGGGGTCATAAACGGCTACTGTGCCTTCGGAGTGTTCGGGGTTGATACGCAAGCCGATTTTTAAGTCGGGACGTTTGGTCATTGCTTCTTTAACGGTGGGCTGAAAGCGTTGCCATTGGCCGCAAGAATTAAATACGATATGGTGGGCAAATTCTGCTAGTTGGCAAATGTCATCTTCGCTGTAAGCAGCAGAAAAAACATGCACTTCACCACCATATTTTTCATGGCCGAGCATGGCTTCATGTAAGCCGCTAGCGCAAGTGCCGTTTAAGTAGCGCATGGTAAGTGGAGCAAGATGCCACATGGAAAAAGCTTTTAGTGCGGCGAGAATTTTTGCGCCACTAGCATCGGCAACATGTTTTAAGATGGCGAGATTGCGTTCCACGGCGACTTCATCGACGACGAAGCAGGGCGAAGGCAGGCGGTTTAGATCGAGTTTAGAAAAATCGGTGAATTGCATGAACTTTTTCAGAGAATAAAAATGAGCATAGGATGCGCTTCGTGCCTCAGCAAATCCTATGTGACAATGTGGAGGGTCTATTTATCTAAATCAAAACTATCCAATTCAACCACCGTCCAAGGTAGACCCTGTTTATTCATATCGTCTAGGAATGGGTCTGGATCAAATTGCTCGATATTCCATACGCCTGGATTAATCCATTTTCCTTCAAGCATCATTTTTGCACCAATCATCGCAGGCACGCCGGTGGTATAAGAAATTGCTTGTGATTGCACTTCTTTATAACAATCTTGATGATCTTTGATGTTATAAATGTAAACGATTTTTTCTTTGTCGTCTTTAATGCCTTTGGCGACACAGCCAATACAAGTTTTACCAACCGTGCGTGGGCCAAGGCTGGAAGGATTGGGTAGTAATTTAGCTAAAAATTGAATCGGTACAATTTGTTGGCCGTTAAATTCAACAGGCTCAATACCTATCATGCCGACATTGCCTAAGACTTCTAAGTGTTTTAGGTAATTGTCGCCAAAGCTCATCCAGAATTGCGCACGTTTCAAGCTAGGGTAATGTTTAGTTAATGACTCTAATTCTTCATGATACATGCGATAAATATTGAAAGTACCGACTTGTTCGGGGCAAGTAAACGTTGCTTTTTGGGACATTGCTGGGGTGGTGACAAATTCACCATTTTCCCAGTGGCGACATTCTGCAGTGACTTCGCGGATATTAATTTCTGGATTGAAGTTCGTCGCGAATGGGTAGCCATGATCGCCGCCATTGACATCAATAATATCTAACTCATGAATTTCATCAAAATAATGTTTGGCTAAATACGCAGTGAATACATTGGTTGCACCGGGGTCAAAGCCACTACCTAATAATGCAGTCAAACCCGCTTGTTTGAATTTATCGTGATACGCCCATTGCCATTTGTATTCAAATTTAGCCGTGTCTAATGGCTCGTAGTTGGCGGTATCCATATAGTTAATTCCGGCAGCCAGACATGCATCCATAATCGTTAAATCTTGGTAAGGTAGGGCAACGTTAATGATTAAAGCGGGCAGCTCTTTTTTAAGTAAAGCTGTTAGTTCAGGTACATTATCAGCATCTATTTGCGCAGTGCGAATAGGGCGGTTAAGTTGCGCGGCAATGGCTTTGCATTTTGCTTCGGTACGGCTAGCAAGAATAATCTCGCTAAAAACTTCAGGGAGTTGAGCGCATTTGTGCGTTACTACGCCGCCGACACCGCCGGCACCAATAATCATAACTTTAGACATGAAGGGTTCCTGTGAAAAAAAAATAAGTTAGTTGCATAAGGAATAGAGCTAAAACTCAATGCAGTTGACTTAAGAATAAACGCCTTCTCCAGCGGGAGAAGGCTGGGATAAGGGGACTTATAAAGGCATGATTTTATTCTTTTCGCCCAGACCTTTTCAGCAAGAGAGGGCTTAAGTCAGCAGAACTGTATCCATCCAGCGTTTAGTTCTAATAGTAATTTATGCGTATTGTTTAGCGTTCAAAATACGTATAGCCATTCAGGCTATCACGGAATGCTTTGATCATTTGCTGGCGCATGGCGACAGAAATCTTGCCTTCACGCACTGCTGTTTCTGCTATGCGCCTAAATTGTTCTTGCATCACTTTGGGGTCGTATTCTACATAACTTAATACATCAGCAATACTATCGCCATGAAACTCTCGGGCAAAATCAAAGCTGCCATCTTCACTAATATGTACACTGACGACATGTGTATCACCAAAGAGATTATGTAAATCTCCTAAAGTTTCTTGGTAAGCACCGACCAAAAAGACACTTAAATAGTATTCTTCGTTATCGCGTAAAGGGTGAAGTTTTAATGTTGATTGCAAGCCTTCTGGGCCAGTGAATTCGTCAATTTTACCATCGCAGTCACAAGTAATGTCGGCGATTATCGCATCGCGAGTTGGTTCTTCATTTAATCTATGAATAGGCATTACGGGCATCACCTGATCAATTGCCCAGATGTCTGGTAGCGATTGGAATAGGCTAAAATTGCCATAATAAATATCGGACAAAAGTTCAGGTAAGTTTTCCAACTCAGGGGAAATGCGCTTTACTTGGGGCAGTAATTGGGTAATACGCTCCAGAATCGCGAGATTAATATCCTCTGCCAGTGCTCGGTCGTGCAGCGTAGCGTGTCCACGGTGAAACAGGTCACGTACTTCATCACGATAGTAAAGTGAGTCGTTATAGCATTCTTGTAAGTTTTTAGGGCTAACGTTTTGCAATACGTTAAACAGGTTTTTAAGCAAGTCGAGACTATCTTCAGGTAAAGTTTCAGGCAGTGGGGGAGCTCTGTGGTCGCGTACATCAAGAATGTTAAATAACAACATGGAAGAGTAAGCGACTAAAGCGCGACCAGATTCTGAAATAATAACAGGGTGGGCAATACCTAAAGGGTCGAGACTTTCTTGTATGGTTTCGACTATATTAATGCAGTACTCATCCAGCTTGTAATTCATACTGTGTGTATTGGTCGTTTGGCTGCCTTCGTAATCAACTGCTAAACCGCCGCCTAAATCCATATAGCCCAGTGGGGCGCCTTCGGTGATTAAGCCGGTATAAAAACGACAAGCTTCCAGTACGCCAGTACGGATATTACGAATATTAGGGATTTGTGAGCCAAGATGACAGTGCAATAATTGCAGGCAATGCAGCATATTTTCTGCTTTTAATTGCCTTACAACGGTTAATAAAGCGCTAGTGGATAAGCCGAAAATAGAGCGGTCGCCACTGTCGGCATTCCAATGGCCTTCAACCATCGACGCTAGCTTAATGCGCACGCCAATAAGCGGTTCAATACCTAAGGCTTTACTACGCTCAAGAATAATCGGTAATTCAGTCGGTGTTTCTAAGACAAAAAAGCATTGTATGCCCATTTGTCGCGCATAAAGTCCTAGCTCGATAAACTCTTCATCTTTGTAGCCATTACAAACAATCAAGCTTTCATGATCTTGTAATTGTGAGAGCGCAATAATAAGTTCTGCTTTGCTGCCGGCTTCTAAACCATGGTGGTAATGTTTACCGTAGGCAGCGATTTCTTCAATAACATGGCATTGTTGATTTACTTTGATTGGGAAAACGCCACGGTAATAATTTTTATAGCCTTGATCACTAATAGCTCGTGCAAAGGCTTCATTGATTTGCTTAATGCGTTGATCAAGTAAGTTTTCTATGCGTAAGATTGCGGGCATTTCTATGCCACGTTCACGCATACCTTCGACAATATCTATGATCGGTACGGTAACAGTTTTGTTGCTAAAATTGACTTTAACGACGGCCTCGCCTTGCTTAGAAACATCAAAATAGTCCGCACCCCATTCGCGAATACCATATAAATTGGCGCTATCTTCGGCGCTCCATGAGTCGGGGGTTTTGTTTTGAGGTTTCTTTGATTGCATTAAGCTGAAGTTCCTGAAAAAAATTCTGTTGCGCGATTTTGGCGGTTTTATCAGAAAAATCAATCATTTTTTGTTTAAGGAGTTTATATTTCTTAGTGTGGGGGCGCTTGTCTATCTAGTGAAGTAACTCAAGATAAAAGAAAGTTTCGCAGTCTTTTAGTATAATTAGATAATATTACAATTTGGTACATTTTTTAAAGAGTATCCCCATCGAATGAATGAAGAATTAGAATCCATACACACGAAAGAAATTAATAAAAGACGTACCTTTGCTATTATTAGTCATCCTGATGCCGGTAAAACGACCTTAACTGAGAAATTATTATTATTCGGGGGTGCTATTCAGCAAGCGGGTTCTGTTAAAGGGCGTAAAGCTGATCGGCATGCGACTTCAGATTGGATGGAGATGGAAAAAGAGCGGGGTATTTCGGTGACCACCTCGGTGATGCAGTTTGAGCATAAAGATTGCATTATGAATTTATTAGATACGCCGGGGCATGAGGATTTCTCTGAAGATACGTATCGTACTTTGACTGCTGTTGATTCTGCGTTAATGGTGATTGATGTTGCCAAAGGGGTGGAGAACCGTACTATTAAATTAATGGAAGTATGTCGCCTGCGTACTACGCCGATTGTCACTTTTATTAATAAGTTAGATAGGGAAGGGAAAGAACCTATTGAATTGCTGGACGAAGTTGAGACGGTATTAAATATTGAATGTGCGCCGATAACTTGGCCTATCGGTATGGGGAAGCGCTTTAAAGGGGTTTATCACTTATATGAAGATACCGTGCATTTGTTTAGTGCCACGCATGGCGGAAAAATCATGCAAGGTGAAACCATTAAAGGTTTACATAACCCTGATCTAGATGGCATCTTAGGTGATCAGGCGGAAGAGTTGCGTGAAGAGATTGAGCTAGTTCAAGGGGCGAGTACGGAATTTAATTTAGAGGAATATTTGGCGGGTAACTTAACGCCAGTGTTCTTTGGTTCAGCGGTTAATAATTTTGGTATTCTAGAGTTATTGGACGCCTTTGCTGATTATGCGCCAGCACCTAAAGGACGTGAGGCCGATCAACGTTTTGTGAGTGCTAAAGAAGAAGCATTTTCTGGCTTTGTTTTTAAAGTGCAAGCGAATATGGATCCTTCTCATCGAGATAGAATTGCTTTTTTACGCGTCTGTTCCGGTAAGTTTGATAAGGGCATGAAAATTAACCATGTACGTATTGGT
>ENA-ORXI01002878-ORXI01002878.1-sediment-metagenome-genome-assembly--contig:-NODE-2878-length-12026-cov-17.550172_pt1 | contig 12026 bp, 9 predicted proteins | sample MGYA00237861_ERZ511468 | MGnify/ENA primary metagenome ERZ511468 (study PRJEB26299, sample SAMN06266213) | sediment metagenome | isolation source: Hudson Canyon methane seep mesocosm | place... | reverse complement strand
AGGCTGAACGTAAAGTCTATAGGGATGCTAAACAGCCTTCCTTTTTAACTATTGGACCTATCTAACCCTAGTTCTTCACGTAACCAATATTCCAGTACAGCGCAGATATAGGCTATTACATTATCTAACAAAGATATTCCTTTTGGAATGTTGTCCCATTTTACTAAGCAATCTCAGCAACAGCAGGCGGTTGCGTGTTGAGCTACAAAAACAGGGTGACCTTTAAAAGGTGTTTTGCATACCATCATTAGTCGGGAATGCTGGCGATATCCGTTTACATATAAAATCATCAGCATGGGTGAGAATAGTGTTAAAACCCTTTACTCTGGATGTAGTCTCTGTCTGAGTATTGTAGGTGAAAATTCTGCCTGAATGTCGATTCCTTCAATGCTGTAAATAACGCGTCCAAACCCCTCACATGCTTGATAACCGACTACCCTTTATAACAACCCCACGGGAATAAGCCAGGATTCGTTAGGCTTATCGTCTTTCAAATAGTCATCAACAGGGATAATCTCGCCAGTAACTCTCTCAATTCCCTCAACTGAAACAAGATAGTCATCCAGTCTTTTTCTTGTCGCGGTGCTTGAATTGGGGACTACCCATGCAATACTCCTGTCATTTCGAACAATGACTTTCCAGAATGCATCAGGTGTTTTTACGCCATAAAAATTAACATAAAAGTCATCAATAGATAATTTTTCTTTTAAGAATCAACGAAACTTTAATCATCGATGTTAAAAAGACTAGTAACCCTACTTTTCTTATTGAAAAAGAAAAGTTTTCAGCTAAACTTCATATCTAACGTTTAATACATTTGATTGATCAATGAATGAGCCAACATCTTTTCCATGTGAAAAATGCGGTATATGTTGTAAAAACCTTCATCTAAATAATCTATATAGTTCCTTAGATAGAGGAGATGGTACTTGCAAGTTTTTTTGTGACGAGGACCTCCTCTGTACTATTTACAACACTCGCCCTGAAATTTGCAACATAGACATTATGTTTAGTAAATATTTTTCTAAAGAATACACAAAAAATGAATTTTATACTCTTAACTTAAACGAGTGTCATACGTTCCAAAAAAATCACAACTACAAGGAAAAACAATAAGTGTTTATTTCAAATTTAACAACCACACAACAGAGCATTTTTTTAACTCTAGCAAACAATTTAATACAGTCAGATGGGATACTAGCTCCTCAAGAAGCTGTTCTAATAGCTAGTATTAAATCTCAAATGCCTTCAAATATTACTGCAGCAGATTACACTTTAGATTCATTAGCTAATTTTTTTCCTGGAAAAAAGGAAAAGGCTTCTACGCTATTAGAGTTAATTGGCCTTGGCCATGCAGATGATGATTTTGATGCCTCCGAGAAAGACTTTATTAAACAAATATGTACATCATTCAAAATAACTTCTGATGAATTGAACGAAATGCAAAGCTGGGTAGTTAGGCAACTATCTATAGTCCGTCAAGCAAATGAATTCATGGAGGATTAGCATATGCCATTACCATTACTATTAATCGGCGCAGCAGTTCTTGCAGGTGGCTATGGAGTAAAAAAGGGAGTAGATGCGAAGGATGATTTTGACTCCGCTAAGTCTACCAATTCTTTAGCCAAAAGTACTTACGATAAAGAATATAAGAAATTAGATAGGGAAAGGCAACTTGCACAAACTTCATTTGAAACTCTTGGCTCAACAAAATACACTATTTATAAAGAAATGTTCCCTGGTTTTGTAGACTCATTCTCAAAAATAAAGAACATTGATTACAATGACAATATAGTCCACGATAAATTTTCTATTAATGTCTGCCAGTCCGACATGTTCGATATTTCCAATATTTCTATAGAAATGAAGGATATTGTTATAAGTGGATCTGGAGGTGCGGCTGCCGGAGCATTGGCTGGCTTAGCTGCTTATGGTGGAGTAGGTGTATTTGCTAGCGCCTCAACGGGCGCTGCAATTTCAGGGCTATCTGGAGTAGCCGCCACTAATGCCACTCTTGCATGGTTAGGGGGTGGTAGCTTAGCAACAGGAGGAATGGGTATGGCAGGAGGTGCCGCTGTTTTAGGAGGGATTGTTGCGGGACCAGTGCTTGCAGTAGGTGGCTTTGTAATGGCTGCCAAAGCAGAAACAGCATTATATGAGGCTAGTAAAAACCTAGATAAGGCAAAAGCAGCCGCTATAGAGATGAAAACCGCAAGTACTGTCACAAGAGGAATAAAGGATAGAGCTAATAATATAAATAAAGTGTTACAAGAATTATCTCCCCACTTTTCTAATGGACTAGATTTCCTAAAAAGCTTGGTTGCAACTCAAACTGACTACCAAAAATTCAAAAGTCATGAGAAAGAATTTTTGTGGACTATCCTTTCAATTGCAACAACTATAAAAAACATTTCTGAAACACCAGTTATTGACAAAAGTGGGGTTGTGACAAAAGCATCAAGAAAAGCCTTGGCTAATGCTAGCAAACTAGTAAAAGACCTTAGTTCGTTTGGGTAGCACTTTAATATCAGAAACCTATGTAATCCCTATATTCACAAAGTTCACATAGGTTCCCATTGTAAATATTTAAAGTTTCTCCTGTTACGCCCCAACACTTAATTACCCTTTATCACACACTTCCTCTATGGCCCAACCACTGCATACAGAAATAATCAATGAAATTGGAACCCAAACCTTAGCAAAATTCGGATTAAATATTTTCAATTTAAATACTATAGACGCGTATGAGGCCTCAGTAACTGGTTCTAATAGTATTTTTGACACTTATGATAGACATAAGAAAAATGACAAATATTTTGGTCAGACTTTTGAGGATATAGAGATTACAGAGAAAAATATTTTTAGCTCTCTCCATAGTAATGGGGAGAGGACGTATACAACTGATCAGCTAGCAGATATTAAGAAAGTTAAAAATATAATATCATCCGGAAAAAAAACAAAAAACCTAAACGCTAACGATAGAAGTAAATATGACTTTGTTTTAAAAAACTTTTCTTCTGAACTTAAAAACTTACCCACTGAAATATTAGATAGCCTCGGTGTAAAAAATGATCCAAACACCGATACAGTGACACTTAACTCAGATGGAAATGTAATAGCAAAATCACAGCATAAAGTGATAATAAAAACGGAAAATCTTTTACTTGATAAATATCTTGATAATAATGATGTGATTACAGTTCCTTCAGATGATTACGAGATTCATAAAAGTAAACTTGAAAAAATTGCATCAGACGCTAATAAACCAGAGAACGCAAAAAAAGCAAAAAAAGCTCTTACGATGCTAAAAAAAAGTGTCAGTGTTAGTAGGTTTGACGCTAAAAACCCCAGAGCAACAGCGACCGCTACTCAAGCTAAAATGGCTACTGGCCATATAGTTCAGGCAGGGTTATCTGATGCAATCATAGTTGCCTTATCAAGTTTAGCAAACGGGGCGATTTTTGAGATAAAAGATTCTTTTCACAATGACACTCCTATAAAAGCCCGAATTGAAAGATTACTAAAAAAAATGTTGGATGATTTTCAAAAAACCTTTAAAAGGGGCGCTTCATATGGAGCATTAGAAATCGGGATCGGCTTGCTAGAGCAAATTTTCAACTCAATATTCACAAAAATAAAAACTTTATTTAAAAAAGGAAAGGAAGCCTTCAAGAGTATCTATAATGCCATTTATTCATACATGAATGGCGAGATTAGTTCATTTCAGGCCCTTATTACTACTATACTAAAAAGCGTTATATCAGCCGCAATTGTAGTAGGGACTGTTGCAATAGAAACACAATTAGAAGTATTCCTTGCTCCTATCCTTACACCAACTGTTGCTCCTTATGTAGCAGGGGCACTTTCAATTATTATCGGTTCAATTGCTGTAGTTATGTCAATGAAGTTTATTGACAGTGTTTTAAGTACACTCTTTTCCATATTAACTCATAGAGATTTAGCTAAAGCGAGTGCTGAAAAAGTACATCAGCTATGCGAGGACATTTTACCAAGTCTAATCGATGACGAGGTTAGGTTAAAAATATTGATTGATAAACAACATAAAAACCAACAGGCAATAATGTCTAAATCTTTTACTCAGTTAAAAAAGTCTATACAACAAAGTGATACAGATAAAATTATAGATTCATTAATAACACTTAATAGTTCTTTTAAATCAAAGCTCCAGTTTTCTACTTACAATGAATTTGATTTGTTTATGCTAGATGATAGCACCCATCTGAAATTTTAACTGCAGAAAAGCTAATTGGTACACAAGCAGTAAATATGCCCCCATTTTGAGAAAGACTACAATGTAGTTTACTGTGGCCTGACTATACTCACTCAAATACTAGATAGCATACTAATTAGTCATAATTAAAACATTTCACCCCGTGCATATGATGCGTCAATACTTTTCCAAGCCCTTACTGAAAACGGGAAGAGCAAAAGCTTTATATGACAACCCTAAGTTATACAGCTCTATTCAATCCGTTACTAAAGCCATTAACCAACACAGTAAGGAGTTTGATCGTTTGTTGATGAATTGTCTATTTGCTTAGATGGAAATTCAACTACACTTAAAGTCATGGTATCTACTCAATATGATTAATATTATTTACACCCAAAAATGGTCGCTATTTTCTTAAAAACTGGACACACTTAGGCGCTGATTAACATTCTGATGAATTTTGAACATAATAAAGTTGTAATTAAAGTAATTGGCATTGGAGACATAGGGGGTTCAGCTATTTCCTACTTGCATAATAGCCGCCTTTCCGGAATTGAATTCCATAGTTTTATTGAGACTCTGACTTATGATTTACTAACAGGAGCTGATTTAATATTTTTAATAGCAGATGTATCGAGGAAAGAGGATTCTAAAAACCTCTTTAATATAGCGAAATTTACAAAAGAACTAGATATCTTAACAATTTCTATTGCCACTAAGTTAGTGGACTTTGATATTCGTGCTGCGTTAATTAAAGTAACTGATGCACTTTTTATTATTCCCAATATACCGGCTGGTACAGTTAATAGCTTCCTACTTGATACTGTCGGCGGTGTGACTGATGCTGTTACACAGCAGGGTTTAATAGGCTTTGATTTCGCCGATTTAAAAGCGCTTACTCAAAATGTTGGTTGTTGTGTTATTGCTACAGGGATTGTTGAAGGGGAAAATAGAGCATCTGAAGCAACAAAGAAGGTAATATCATCTCCTTTGTTAACTAGTATTAATATCCATCGTTCTTACGGAATGATAATTAATATTTCAGCTAAAGAGATGACTATTTCAGAGCTTGATATTGTTTTTAATGAGGTAAATAACTTGGACTTAAAAGATGTACAGGTAAAGGTAGTGATGACTCATAATCAAAGCTTAGGTGGCTATGTCAAAGTAACGATTATTGCAGCAGGAGTAAAAGTACTTAATTAGTTGCGAGTTAGTTGAGTGTACGAGAACAAGCTACTAGGTCTTGCAAAGCTACACTTTTCATAAAATTCACAATGTGTGATGTGCTGAGAGTATATTTACCTCAAAAAATGGTAGCCACCTAGCAACTGCTTTACAACTCCTTCCTAAGTTTTGGCTATGTCACCGTAAAGTGAGAGGAATATTTGATATAACTTTTCCTATGCGTCTGCTAGAGTATTAGCTGTGTTTTTTCCACTTTCAACGTCAACGGCCCTTGATTTTATTATAAAATTTTAAAAAACACTTAAAACATGACTTTACTTGATAAATCGAAACGCTGCATTTCTTTTAGAAATGCTAGTAAAATTCACATGCTGATTAACAACTAAACCTCCTCTAGCTCTAATATGAAAAAAAATTTAAAAGTAGTCTTCTTTTATTTAATTAGCTTAGTCTACTTATCATTTCCTGCATGTGCAGAAAGCTACCGTATAGCAACAGGTCCTAATAATAGCAGCTATAAAAATTTCAGCATCCAACTATCTAAAGAGATAGTTAAGTCCGATAGTTCAAAAAAAATCCACTTAATTGAAACTACCGGTTCAGTTGAAAACATCTCCCTACTGAGAAGTGGTGTTGCTGATTTTGCTGTATTACAACAAAACATTGCTGCGGAAGCCTATTTCTCAGAAGTAACGCCTTACAAAGGATTTGAAGTATTAGGTCCTATTTATCCTGAAATATTACAAATCATTATTTTTGGTAAAAACCATCAAAGCAACAAATCCTTTTCTATTTCAGAGATTAGTAATTTACTTAAATCACAGCAGGTAGAAAAGTTTTATATTGATGGAGATGCTACGGCCAGTCGCCTTACCATTCAAAAGTTACTTGCTTTACATGGAATCGGGGAGTCCACCATCCCCTACACGCAATTATCCGATCACAATAAACCTAAAGAGTGTCAAACAATATGTTTAGCTGCTGTCGTTGATAAGTTTTTTAATATTTTTGATTTGTATAATATTGATAAAGCAAGTTTTGTTCATCTTACAATTCAAGAGTATCTTGATTTAGAAGGTAAAATTGGCGGCTTTGATCTTTTTCAAATAACTCAAGATAAAAACTCACGCTTTTTAGCCATAGGTACATGGGCCATAGTCGTCGCGGGACACACACTAGATACCTCTACTAATGCAGAATTGAAAGACGGTATCGAAAGTTACATATCTATTAGTCAAAGAGATTCGCTGAAAAATAAATCTTTCGATGTATCGGTCGTAGAAATAAGACCAAATAAAAGCATCAAAAAAATACCGAGTGCTGACTATATTAAAAAAGCCGTTTTTTCGAGTTTACCCTTAGCAAGGGGATTAGAAAAGAAACTACAAAATGGGTTAACTCCGAAATCAGTAATTATATATGCACTGCTCTTTTTCTTTGGCTATTACGTGTGTAAGAAGTTATTTACTCTAGAACGCAAGCAAGTCTGGCATAGATATAAGCATTTTATATTTAGTGCAGGGTTCTTGGTTTTTATTTTTATGTTATTTGGTAAATTAATACATACATCAGAAATATCCTTAGCGGCTGAAACAGGGGTAGTCTCCACATTATCTACATACAGCTTAATTGATATGTATGAATGGATCACGATTTTTGCATTTACTGGGTACAATGGGACTGCATTTCCAGTTTCAATGTTTGGCCAGCTAATATCAACCTTTTCCCACTTCATTGGAATAGGTACAGCTCTTTTTTCAGTATTAGCAGAAATTATTTTTATGAGAAAACAGAAAAAAAGAGAGGCAGGGGGATATTCTATGAAACTAAGCAAGCATATTGTAATTTGTGGTGGAAATGATCAGTTACAACAGCTGATTTCTAATTTAGAAAACTCGTATAAAGAATACAACGAATCACTACCGAAAATAGTTATTATTTACCCTAAATTTCAGGAATTGTTAGCTAAAAGCACCTATTTAAAGAAGCTGCATGAAATCGGTGGTATAGAATATATAAAGGGTGCAGTCAGAGATGAATCGACATTGGAGGCAGCATGTGTGTCCTCAGCTAAGATGATCTATCTACTAGCTGAGGGTAAGACGATTTCTAGCGATGAAAAAACATTGTTAAGGGCTCTCTCAATTTCTAGGTTTTGTCGTAAAAAACAAAAAGCTCTTTCTAACACCGATATTGACTCAGCTTATATGGTTGCTGAAATAAGCAATGTAAGCTTTCATGATCCATTACTTAATGCTGATGTAAATGAAATAGTGAACACATCATTCTTATCTGAAAACCTACTAATTCAATCCGCTTTAAACCCCGGAGTTTCTAAAATAATCAACAGCCTACTTACTATTGATGATGGTCATGAATTCTATAGTATAAAAGTTGCTTTGTACCAAAAATTAATTGGTAAGAATTTTGATACTCTATTGACAGATCTTAGAAAGGATACGACCTTACTTATTGGTATACAGGTAGGGGTCTTCGGTGAGTCCGGAGAGGAAGTCATAGATACCAATTTAGTTGCTACAGAACTTCAAAGTCTTAATATTAAAAGACAGATGTTAACAAACCCGCATACACCAGCTGAAATTGCATATACCGTTAGGCAGCACGATACATTAGTTGTATTATCTGAGAGTAAAAAATTACTTGACGCAACTCTAAAAGCATACAAATAAAAGCACTAAGAGAGTTCAATTCCCACTCTGGGGGGAGCAAGTAAAATTGAATTAGCGAACTCCCTTGTGAGCGGTTAGTCCATTGTTTTGATGGAAATTAGAAAGATAATGATGTGTTACGCAAAACATCATCTACTGCTGCGCAGGGTTGCTTAGACCGCGCAGCTTGATTTCTCTGTCCTTGCTTAATACAGTTTAAAATGACTTACATTTAAAACTAAAGATAATATTATTGTTACCATTTTCTGCCTTGTAGATTTTGCCGCCGTTTTTACTATAAATGTCAGCCAACACCAGCCATTAGCAGTAGACATCTTTCCTAAATAGGATGTACTGGTGAAAACACCTGAAATCCTATGATTTTCTACAAATACTGAGAGGGAATAGTGATCCAAAGCTCTTTATCAGCTTATATTTAAGTAACTTTCCTAAATAAATATAGGGCAAATTTATTTAGGAAAGATGTCTAATACAGTTAATCTACATGAAATTCTGAGATCTATTATAAATTAGTGGTGGAGATACCGAGGGGGGGCACTACTGATAATTCATTATGCTGTTGTTATTTATAGACTAAGTTATCGATATTTTCATCAACAACTTGGAGTCGTGGAGTTCCAATATGGAGCAAATAATATGCTTCATATTGTATCGGGCCTTAGTGGAAATAACTATCCAAGCTTTCTAAGGCGTGCTGCATAACTATTTCTTATGATTATGGATATCCAATTAGTAACAAAACACGTAAAAGAGTTATAAATTATTCTTAATATAATCTAGCATTAGCTCTTCATTTTCATGAACAGCCCCATCAGATTCAATTACATCTTGAGTTATTTTTATAATCTCATCTTTAATTACATTGTATTTTATTTCTTTACTAGATTTGCTTAATTCCTTTGTTCTTTCTTTAAACTTTTTTATATCAATTTTATTAGCATTAGCATTAAAGTAATCAATTCTCTCTTTTATAAATTCACAATCATATCCCCATTTTTTATGAAAATAATCTACAATAGTTTTTTTTTCAATTTGACAGAATTCATTATCAGCTAATGCTACTTTTATTGCTGGAGGCAATAATAACTCAATAATATTAATCCCTATAACATCTAATGGCGTATTAATAAATTTTGGTATGCTATCCATTGTCTTTTCTTTACTTTTCTTAAATAATTTTTTAGCACCAAAAGTTAAAGCAGCACCACCTGCTCCTGCAGCAGCAATCCAACCTACAGGAGTGCTAACCATACCTAAAGTCAAACCTATTTGCCCTAACGTCCCTAATGAAGCATACCAGCCTACAGCTGCAAGGCCGCTTGCAGCAACTCCAGTACTTGATATTTCAAAAAAACTTTTTAAATTATTAGCCTTAGATAAAAAGGCATACGCATCTTCACCTATTTTTAATTGGTTTTTAAATTTTAAAGGATCTACAATAATTTTGTTTACAACACTTTCTGATGTAAACATCTTTTCCATCTCTTCTTTAGACATTATTTTCCCACCCCTTATTAACTTAACTTGTAACGTTTACATTTTTAATTGATCCAAAAATATCATCAATGTGACTGTCAATTTCATTGCGTAACTTTACATTACCAACATCTTGCATATAGCCAACAGCCAAACCAAGTGCAGCAGATAATGGGGTAACTACTGGACCAATTATCCAACCGACTAGCGGAACACTTGATAAAAGAAGACCAAATGCTAACCCTATTATTAAACCCATAACTGTATTTGGGTATTTTTTTAAAAGGAAAATTATTGTTTCAATTATTTTTAGACCTATCTTTATCAGTTTTCCACCAATATTTATAACCATGTTTTTCACTTCATTCAATATTGCTTTTGTTTCAGAAGAAACATTAATATTGTCTAAACAACTAAATATTTGTTCTTCCGATGCAAATGGTTTAAATGTATTATTTATATTTTCAGCCTCATCAACAGATAAACTAATTTTAGCATCTGTATTTGTGGTTGGATGTTTTAATACTGAATCCATGAATTAATCCTCATAATAAAATTATTATTTACAGTAAAAACCAAAAATACGACAATTCGTTTCTAGGCACTTTTCAAAACCCGATAAACACTAGTAACTCCAGTATCCATCTCACTAGCAACTGCTTTTTTGGTTAATCCTTGCCCAATTAACTCCAATACTCGATCACTCTTTGCTTGAACAGTTAGTTTTCTACCTAAGTAAGTACTTTCCCTCTGCTTTTGTCTTAGCAATACCCTTTAGTTGACGTTCTCGGCGTATACTGGTCTGGAATTCGGCAAATTACCCCCAGCATATCCAGAAATGCCTTACCTGCTGCGGTACTCGTATCTATTGGTTGCTCAATCGCTTTAAGTGCAATCCCCTTTAACCTTAGTTTATGTGCCAGATTTTGCAAGTCACGAAGACCTCCCGCTAACTGATCAATTCGAGTAATAACTTAAAGCATCCCCTTCACGTAAATAGTTTAGGCAATTGACTAATTCAGTTCGTTTATTAATTGAGGTACCACTTTGTTTTTCACTAAACAATTTAATACAACCTGCATTTTTAATGCTTCAAGTTGTAATTCATTACCCTGTTATTTTGTGCTTACTCGCGCGTATCCAACAATTGTCATTCAATTACCTATCAATAGAGTATGCTTTAGTGATAATTAATAGACTCTTTTTTTTAAAAAACCTATATCTCTTATGGGTCGGTAAGCGACCGATGAATATACATTTTCAACAACTTCTAAACTACCAATATTGTCACCAACCTATATTGATCTTTGTAGTTTTACCCGTAAATTAATTTCTTCGCAGCATAGCATTATCATTATGTACAAACAAAAAAATCACCTTGCAATAATGTTAACCTATAAGTTAACATTCTTTCGATGAGAGAAATATTATTTTACAGAACCGAATCCGATGAGTGTCCTGTTGAGGATTTTCTTAATAGCTTAGAGAGTAAACAAGCTCAAAAAGTTGCTTGGGTCATGCAAGTAGTTGAGGAGCTAGACAAAGTACCATCGACATTTCTAAAGAAACTAAAAAATACCAATGATATATGGGAAATTCGTGTTCAATCGGGAAATAATATTTTTAGGTTTTTAGGGTTCTTTGATAAGGGAAATTTCATTGTATTAACCAATGGATTTCAAAAGAAAACACAAAAAACACCCAAATCTGAAATTCTTCTATCAGAACAGCGAAAGCAAAATTACCTAACGAGGAAAAACAATGAGTGATTTAAAAAAATACATCTCAAAAAGAAAAAAAACGGATGAAGGTTTTTCTTTAAATTTTGATGAGGGTTATCAAGCATTCAAAATTGGTCTCATGTTAAAAGAGGCAAGAGAAAATGCGGGAATAACTCAAGAGGAGTTGGCTACTCGTCTAAGTACAAAAAAATCTGCTATTTCAAGAATAGAAAATCATGCTGAAGATGTAAAACTTTCAACACTTGAAAAGTTTGCTAGTTCTTTAGGTAAGAACATTGAGATCCGTATATATTAAATTAAAATGGCACCCGGTCTGTACCCGTTCTGTCAAAATAACTGTTTATCCGTACTCGCTAACAAATAAATTTCTTAAAAGGGCTTCCCCTATGGCAATAGAAACCCCGGGGATTTAGCTCTGGTCTCTACCTGGTCTAATAGCGCTTTTTTTCACTCTAGAGAAGAGTTGAATTATTTTTTCATTTGGGTTTAGGCTTGATATACCTAGGCTTTAGTCATGGGATTGTTTCCATAAGGGATTTTCGAGGCTAAAAACCTGCCTTATGTTTACCCTTGGATATTCCTTTCTAAAGAGGTAATGCCTTTTTAAACATCCCCTGACCTTAGGACTGAAAATCCTCGTGTCGACGGTTCGATTCCGCCCCTGGGCACCATTATTATCAAGGCCTCCAGCCTAATATC
>ENA-ORXI01002877-ORXI01002877.1-sediment-metagenome-genome-assembly--contig:-NODE-2877-length-12030-cov-36.426504_pt1 | contig 12030 bp, 11 predicted proteins | sample MGYA00237861_ERZ511468 | MGnify/ENA primary metagenome ERZ511468 (study PRJEB26299, sample SAMN06266213) | sediment metagenome | isolation source: Hudson Canyon methane seep mesocosm | place... | reverse complement strand
AGGCCGTCCGGTAAAACTCTGGGTAGGTTTTCTGTTAAGCCGCCACCGGTAATATGAGCTAAAGCATGAACGGGTACTGTTTTTAGCAGCTCCAATAGTGACTTAACATAAATTTTAGTGGGTTCTAATAATGCCTTGCCTAAAGGTTTGCCATTTAACGGTTCATCTAAATTAGCGTTGCTATGCTCAATAATTTTACGAATTAATGAATAACCGTTGGAGTGCGGTCCGGATGAAGCAATGCCAATGAGTTTGTCGCCTGCTTTAACCTGACTACCATCAAGAATATTATTTTTTTCTACAATACCGACACAAAACCCTGCTAGATCATAATCGCCATCACTATACATGCCTGGCATTTCAGCCGTTTCGCCACCCACTAAGGCTGCACCTGCCAGTTCACATCCAGTGCCAATGCCTTTTATAACCGAAGCAGCGGTTTCTACATCGAGCTTACCTGTTGCATAGTAATCTAGAAAAAACAACGGTTCAGCACCTAAAACGATAATATCATTAACGCACATGGCGACTAGGTCAATACCAACGGTGTCATGAATGCCCAGTTCTAAAGCGAGCTTTAATTTTGTGCCAACACCATCTGTTCCAGAAACTAGAATAGGGTTTTTATAACGGTCTAAAGGTAACTCAAACAAGGAACCAAATCCACCAAGCCCTGCCATTACACCCGGCCTGCGGGTTTTGGCTGCAATAGGTTTAATGCGTTCAACAAGGTCGTTACCTGCTTCTATATCAACGCCGGCACTTTTGTAATTTAGACTTTCTTGATTGTGTTCGCTCAAAATGCTGTTCTCAAATTAAAGTTAATGATAAAACTACCGATATTGTACAAGACATCTTGCTATTTGTGTGAAGGATATGAACGTGTTTATTAGAGCTTTTTTGTTTGGTTTGTTATTTGTTTGTCAAATGAGTTACGCGGTAGAAGTGAAGGGCTTGTATGAGATTGAGGTGGCTGTTAAAAGCGAGCAACAGCTAGACCGGGAGGATGCGATTCGACGAGGTTTGAAGCAGGTATTGCTGCGGATATTAGCTGGCAATGATGTTTTACAAAATGAAGCGGTCAAAAGTGTATTAATTGATGCGCCTCACTATGTTGCTGAATATCAATATTCTCTTGCTGTATCAAAACAAAGGGAGAAAACACGAATAATGCGAATATTATTTAATGACAAATTATTACTTGATGTGTTGCATCCAGGGAAATTGGGGTTTTGGAATGAGATTCGACCAAGAACATTAGTTTGGTTGGTAGTGGAGGATGGGGCGAATAACTCTTTTTTTTCAGAAGAACAGATGCCGGGTATTGATGCGGCGATGGATAGGGCTGCAAAGCTGAAAGCATTGCCCGTGTTATATCCGATGCAGGATTTAGATGAAACTAGAATGTTGTCAATCAATGATGTGCTTAGTGCGTATTCAGATCACCTGCTGGATATGTCTACGCGTTACGATGTGGTTTCAACCTTAGCGGGTAAATTGACAAAGCATAAGGATTGCTGGGAAGCTGAGTGGACTTTGTATTTCGATAGAAAAATCGCTCAATGGAGTAGTGCCTGCCAAACTATAGACAAGGTTGCACTCAATGGTTTTCAAGGTATTTATAATCGCTTATCAACATATTATGCTGTTGAACCAGATATACAAGCCGTTAGTTCTGTCATTATAAAAATTTCAAGAATTACCGATATTCCTGAATTAACTAAAGTAAATGATTATCTTGAGTCATTGTCTATGGTTAGGACTGTGACGTGGGTGGGTTTTGAGGATGGCTACAATATGTATCGTGTGTTTTATCAAGGCGACAGACAATTTATGAATAAGGCATTTATTAAAGACCGTGTTTTACGCATCGAAAATTTTTCTAAGGAAAATGCCGAAGAAGTAAAATATCGGCTTTTATCGGATTAAATTTAAGATGCTTCTTGTATTGCGGAATAAAAATGATTAAAGTCCTGTGTGAGGACTTAGGGAGATGGAAACAAATAATCATCCAACCTTGCTGGTCTTTTTGTCCGTCTACAGCCGTGTAGCAAAGTTGCGTAGCCTGCTATGCGCCTCTTGCTACACGACTGAAGACAAACAAAAATCCTGCCCAATAATGGATGATTATATATTTCCAGCTCCCTTATTCTAAACATTATTTTGTATTTAACAATAAAGCAGAGGCTGACGATGAAAATAATAAAAAGCTTAACAATTGCAAGTGCCTTGGCGGTGCTACTTGTGCCTTCGGCATATGCGCGTTATGAAAAAGAGGACTGTAAAATACCTAAAATTAGAGATTTTTTGCCTGCGGAGCATAAACCAGGAGAGCCTGTTCCAGAAGTCGAAGCTGAGGGCAAGGTGGGCTTTTATGTTTCGCATGATGCAGACCCAACAACAATTATAGCGGTAGCAAAGAAAAAGTATGAGTTAAAATTGACTGTTGATGACAGAGACCCTTTTTATAGAGTATCTGCAAATTTACCGCCAGAACTAAATGGCAAATATGCACGGATTGATATTAAGGTGAAGGCTCAAGCAGGTTTGTGTGTTGCTAAAGATGGTTGGCTGGTAAAGATAAAGAAAGCGGCTGAAACTGGAAGTGCAGAAGAAGCTGGCGCAGAGTAGATAAAAAGGCAGAGTGGGTTCAGCCCACTCTGTTTTTGGGGTTAGTAGGCTGTTGAGTCTTCTTGTGTTTTCCACATGAGAAAAGGATTTTTAGCATCGGTCATTTCAAGTGGTAGCATGGCGATTTTGCGTTTTTCTGGTGGTAACAAAATTTCATCGTAGATAAAACTATCGTCAAACCCTGCTTTAGCAGCATCCATTCTATTGCAGGCATAATAAACACATTCCAGGTGAGCCCAGTAAATAGCCCCTAAACACATTGGACAAGGCTCGCAACTGGTATAGAGGGTGCAATCTTCCAGTTTGAAAGTATTTAATTCCTGGCAAGCCTGACGTATAGCCATTACTTCCGCATGTGCTGTAGGGTCTAAATTGGCTGTTACCCGATTGCCGCTTTGCGCGATCACTTTTCCCTGTTTAACAATCACTGCACCGTAAGGTCCTCCATTGTGATTTTGGACATTATCGGTTGCTAAGTTTATGGCTTGTTGCATGAAATCTTTATGCATGGGTTTTCATCCGTCTAAGCTTAGTGGGTTTTTAGGATCTATACCATCCATAAAGGGCAGGCGTCTATCTAAGTTGGTGATTTGATATACCTTGCCTAGCCAGTTATTAAAGATAGCTTTGGCTGTATCTTTCCAGGTATTGTCCAGGTAAGCGAGAAGTGATTGCTCGGGAAAAGGGTTTAATGGATCTTGTGCCTCTTTTGCAATTTTTACATGTGCTTCGTAAGCAAATAAAATTTGTTGTGCTTCATCATCAAAATAATTTTCAGGAAACGGAGGATAGTCAGCTCTTTCGTTACGATAAAACCGTAATACTTCCCGCTTATATTCTTTTAGTAGACTAATATCATCGTACTCCGGGTGCCCTTGGAAAAAGATGATTCGAATACCATCGGCACTTACTGCCAGATGAACGCCGGCCTGTTTGCTAGCCGCTAGAACCTTAAGTCCTTTGCTCTCCATATCAGATTGATAAACTTCGTTAAACCGTGAATGCGGCACATCAAAGCGGGTATTTATTTCTGCAACTAATGGGTGGGTGCGGTCTAAAAGCTTATGGGAAAAAACTCCCCAGCGCTTTGATGGCTGTGGTGTGCGTTCAATACCATAACAATGTTCAATGAGGGCATGAGTTGCCAGACATGAACATAAAACAGACGTCACATTTTGCTTGGCCCAGCTAAACACTTCGGTTAAAGGTTGCCAAAAATCTTCTTCAGATAAATGTGCGTGGGTGACATTGGCTCCGCTTATGATTAATGCGTCGAGTCCATCCTGTTTGATTTGATCAAAAGACTCGTAAAAATTTGCAATATGGGCTTGTGCCTCCGGCCCCCTTTCAAGCCCTTCGATGGTAAAAGGGTGGACATGAAACTGGGCGATTTGATTGCAAGCACCCACCAGTCGAAAAAATTGCCGTTCAGTGGCTTCGAGAGCCGCGTCGGGCATAATATTGAGTAAGCCTATGTGTAGCTCTCTGATATGCTGATGACTTGCTCTTGCAGGCGCAAGTATCTCTTCGCCTTCTTCTTGTAGGCGTTCAAAAGTAGGGAGTTTGGTATGGGCAACTAAGGGCATAACGCATTAGCCTCTTGAGTCGCGATAGCACTTGCAATGAGTTGCATAAATTCAGCTTCATTAGTAACTTTGGCTACATCATCAGCATCTACTGTATAGCCGTATTGATCTGCAATTGCTTGATAACGGGGTAGGCGGGAGTCAAATAATTTTGGAAATACCCATGAGACAAAATCATCGGGTGGGATTTGGTCTGCATTCGTATATTGCTTAGCCGACATAAACTCAGCTAAATTTGCATCTAAAAAAGCCTCTCTATAGTAAAGAGGTTTAGGGTCTGATTTTGCTCTAGCAGTGATGGTTTGTTTTAATGAATCAGGGATTTTAATGTAGATGATGAGTGTGTTTTCTGCCAGTGTTTCTAGCACTTGAGGGTTGTCAAGTTCACAGACACTGCCACCAGCATCATTTAAAAAGTGTTTATAACCATAGATATCTTCAGCCTTATGAATGAAGGCGGGGACATCATTGAGTGCAGCAACTTCAGCTTGATGATGTAAGGCTTGTCTGCGCTTAAATTCCTTTAGTGGCAAGCCTTCTTGTTCAGTATTGCCCAGTTTGCCAAGAAAAGTGGATACAGGCGCTAGATTATCCACAGTGATATTGTTGTGAATATAGATAGAGTCAGAAAGTAAAAGCTTTTTGAGGAAAGGCACATCCATAGCCTGACGTTTGATATTGTCTAAAATGGGTTCGCCTAGGTATTTGGTACCAATACGGTAATCAACAGAATAGTGAAACCATTTGTCATTAGGAAGTTTGTTCGCCAGAGTGGTTTTTCCAGCTCCAGACATGGCTAGTAGCGTAATACGTTTGGACTCCCAGTCCAAAAATTGTTGCGGGCTCATTTTCATTGAGTAGAATCCTATTTGTCGAGCATGTCCGAGATGTCCAGGTTTTCATCGTCAGGTTTGAGGTGCTGATCAGTGTCAGAATAGCCTAGGTCATCGCTTTCAACGTTACCAAAAGGCGCGCTCCAGTCTTCTGGCGCTTCTATAAAGTCAAATGTTGAGGTATACCAGCTGTCAGTATCGTATTCGCCAATGTCGCCATTAAGGTACTGGACTTCAATCGCTTCATCTTTTTCATCAATAGCAACTACTTTAAAGCTTAGGTCGTTCTCAACATCTTTATACCAGCTGCCAATTACAGGGTCAGTAATAGTAGTCATTGTTTTTCCTTATCGTTAAATATACAGATTCATCATATCTAAATTTGACCGGTATGTGTGAACGGATATAACAAAAAAAGAATATTTTTGGTGGGGAGTGAAGAATAAAATCGCAGGCAAAAAAAATGCGACCAAGGGGTCGCATATAAGAATAATTTTTAGAAGACTCTAATGGGTTCCTTTTGAAAGGAAAGCATTTAAGTTGCAGCTATTTTATCTAAACCATTGATGCTTGAAAATGTGGCAAATCGTCGCGTGACAGATTGTCGCAGGCTATTTGTCATTCAGGCAACTCGCAATAAATAATCCACCCACCTTGCTGGCCTTTTTGTCCCTGCTCAAACAATCTCAATCGTTACGTAGCTTGCTATGCGCCTCTTGAGATAGTTTGAGCAGAAACAAAAAATCTGCGCAATCTGGGTGGGTTGTTTATTGCAAGTCACCTAAGTTGTAATAATTCAAAGTCTACTTGTTGGCTTAATCGGGCAAACTCAGCCAAAGAAAGTGATTCGGCCCTAAGCGTAGGGTCTATATTTAAGGCAATGATTTGCTCTTCTGATAATAGTTTTTTTAGGGAGTTTCTTATGGTTTTTCGGCGCTGTGAGAAGGCAGTAGTGACCACTTTGTTGAGTTCGGCAACGCTATTGATTTCAACTGGTGGTTTTTGATGAGGAATCAGCTTAACAATAGCAGACATTACTTTAGGAATAGGGTCAAAGCTTTCAGGGGGGACATCAAATACCAATTCAGTTTCACAATAGTATTGGATCATTACACTGAGGCGACCGTATTTTTTACTGCCTGGAACGGCACAAATGCGATCAACGACCTCTTTTTGTAGCATAAAGTGCATATCTTCGATGCAATAGGCACTGTCTAATAAGTGAAAAAGTAGGGGAGTGGAGATGTTATATGGCAGGTTGCCAATAATGCGTAGCGATGAATTGTCTTTAGCCAGTGCAGAGAAATCAAATTTTAAAGCGTCCGCACTGTGAATGCTAAAGTTATCATTGGAGCCAAAGCGCTGTTCAAGTATTTTTACCAAGTCCCTATCTAATTCGACAACATCAAGAGAAACCCCTTTTTCTATTAAAGGTTCAGTAATAGCACCTAGGCCGGGACCAATTTCTACCCAATGTTCACCGCTATTAGCTTGGATATTGGAAAGGATGCTGTAAATAACATTGTGATCTTGTAAGAAGTTTTGGCCAAAACGTTTACGAGCTTTATGAGATGATTGTTGAGTCATTGAAATGGTAGTTTAAGTATTCTTCCAAAAGGTTAATAGGTTATTCTGATTTTTCTTGTAGAAAATCAAGCATATCTTCATTTTTTACACGATGATAAATATCTTCCACTGGGAGTGTTAAGGCGATTGATTCAAAAGTGATGTCGTCACCCAGGAAATAATGTTTGGGAAGCCAGCCTTCATTTCTTCTTATCACTTGTATATCGACAAAGTCCTGTTGAATCAGTACATATTCTTGCAGGCTAGGGATGTTGATATAAGACAAAAGCTTGGTTGTTTCATCATGTTTTCGTGTTGATTTTGATAGTACCTCAACAATAAGGCTTGGAGAATCGGTGTAATACTCATCACTTGCTTGCTCATTACATACAACCATCACGTCTGGGTAAAAAAAATTTGTATTTGCTTTAACTTTCATATCCGCAATAAAAGTCATGCACGATGTATTTTCTAAATGGTTAGCAAATTTTCTTGAAGTATTAGAGCTAATCAGTCCGTGATTTCTACTTGCTCCAGCCATCGCATATGCCTGACCAGCGATTAACTCATGTTTGATTTCGCTTGTTAATTCATATTGCAGGTATTCTTGCTCTGATAGTGAAACACTGTTTTTGACAGCTGACATAATGTGTACTCCTTGCTTCCCTTGCTACTCTACATTAATTAGTGTTTTTATTCAGCCATTTCTAATGCGGTCGCAATGGCGTATTGCAAGCTGCCTAAATTAGCATTGCCTGTACCGGCTAAGTCCAAAGCGGTGCCATGGTCAACTGAGGTGCGAATAATCGGAATGCCCAATGTAATATTTACGGCATTGCCAAATCCCATATGTTTCAAAACGGGCAGGCCCTGGTCGTGATACATGGCTAATATTACATCTGCAGTTTGAATGTATTTTGGTGTAAAAACCGTATCCGCAGGTAAAGGGCCGTCAATATTAAGCCCCTGGCTTTTTAGCAAGCTAAGAGTTGGTTCAATGGTTTCGATTTCTTCTGTTCCCAGATGGCCATTTTCACCGGCATGAGGGTTAAGCCCGCAGACTAAGATGCTGGGGTTGGGTATTGAGAAATAATGCTTTAAGTCTTTATTAAGACAGCTAATAACATGTGTTAGTGATTTTTTGGTGATTGCTTTGCTTACTTCTATTAAAGGCAAGTGTGTAGTGACTAAAGCAACACGTAAACCCGGTGTAGCAAGCATCATGACAGGGTGACCTCCGGTAATATTAGCTATAAATTCTGTATGACCACTAAACGGGATGTTCGCATCATTAATAATGCCTTTGTGTACTGGGGCTGTCACCATGGCATCAAATTGATTATCAATACACCCCTGAGTTGCCCGTCTTATTGTTTCAATAACATAAGGACTGTTGCGAGTATTTAATTGACCACTTTGGACCGTTTGATTGAGTGATACGGCTAAAACAAGTAACGAGCCAGGCTCTTGTATGGCAGGCTCTTTTGACGAGTCAAATAAAACAATCTTTAATGGCAGCTTTAGTTGCTTAGCTCGCTGAATTAAAAGCGTAGGGTCTGCTATGATGACTAGTTCACAAGGTTGTTTGTGTTGTGATAATTGAATGCATAGGTCAGGCCCTATTCCTGCTGGCTCTCCAGGTGTGAGGGCGATTCTGAGAATGGAGACTGCTGGTTTCATAAAATATAAAAAATTGGCTTAACTGCTTAGCTTATCAGGCTATACTTTGGAAAGTAACAAAAAAAGAGAATGATTGTATGAAGAAAGGATATCTAATATCGCGATATACACAGATTGTTACCGACTACCCTTGGTGGATATTGCTCATTATTGCAATGGCTGTGGCTGCTATGGCGAGTGGAATAACTCGGCTAGGATTTAAAAATGATTATCGGGTCTATTTCAGTAAAGAAAATCCGCAGTTACAAGCGTTTGATGCTTTGCAAGATGTCTATAATAAATCAGATTCAGTTTTATTTGTATTAGCCCCTAAAGAGGGAACTGTTTTTAGCGTTAAGTCATTGCAGGCGGTGAAAGCGTTAACTGAAAAGTCTTGGCAGATACCCTATTCAAGCCGGGTTGATTCGCTTACCAACTTTCAGCACACGCAGGCAGTAGAAGATGACTTGCAGGTGGCTGATCTGGTTGTTGATCCAGATGTGACGAAGGAAGCGATACAGAAGATTAAAGAGATTGCTTTAAATGAGCCTTTTTTGCTTAATAGGCTAGTCTCAAAGCAGGGGCATGTTACAGGGGTAAATGTGACGCTTCAGCTACCTGGTGAGAGTTCTCTTGAAGCCACTGAAGTCGCAACTTATGCCCGAACCTTAGTTGCTGAGATGGCAGTTGATTACCCGGATGTTGATATTTACTTAACGGGTATGGCTATGATGAATAATGCCTTTAGTGAATCAGCAATGACGGATAATAAGTTTTTGGTTCCTATTATGTATGGCATTGTCATTATGACTTTATTGCTTTGCTTGCGATCTATCAGTGCAACCTTATCTATTGTTGTTTTAATTATTGCTTCTGTGGTTTCTGCGCTTGGCATTTCTGGGTGGATAGGCTGGTCTTTAACGCCAACGTCTGCAATATCTCCGACCATTATATTAACAATGGCAGTTGCCGATTGTGTTCATATTCTTGTAACACAATTACACAATATGCGATTGGGGCACGAAAAGAAACAAGCTATACAAGAAAGTCTAAGAATTAATTTCATGCCTATATTTTTAACCAGTTTGACGACGGCAATTGGTTTTTTAAGTATGAATTTTAGTGATGCGCCGCCATTTAGAGATTTAGGCAATATAGTGGCCATTGGGGTGGTTTTGGCTTGGTTGTTTTCTATTTCTTTTCTACCCGCTGTGATGACGATATTACCTGTCAAAGTAAAATTAAGGGATGAGATAGATAACTCTCTTATGAAACGATTGGCGGAATGGGTTATTCAATATCGAAGCGCATTATTGATTGTTAATGGCATTATTGCCGTAATCTTGATTTCGTTTGTGCCGAACAACCATTTAAATGATGAGTTTGTAAAATATTTTGATGAAACGACTGAGTTTAGGATAGGGACTGATTTTCTGACTGAAAATATGGGGGGAATTTATTCCATAGAATTTTCCATTGACTCTAAAACAGCGGGAGGAATCAGCGAACCCGAGTTTTTAAAAAATATTCAGCAACTGACTGATTGGTTATTGAGCCAACCGGAAATGGTTCATGTCAATACCATTACCGATACCTTTAATCGCTTAAATAAAAATATGCACGGTGATGATACTGATTGGTATCGGTTGCCTGAGTCTCGTGAATTAGCCGCACAATATTTATTGCTTTATGAAATGTCGCTACCTTATGGCTTGGACTTAAATGATCAGATTAATATTGATAAGTCGGGTGTGCGTGTTATCGCAACATTAGAGAATATGAGTTCGGTGCAGATGTTAGCGATAGAGGCGCGTATCAATCAGTGGTTAGCTGTAAATATGCAAAACTATACAGTTAATTTAGCCAGCCCCGTTTTAATGTTTTCTCATATAGGAAACAGAAATATTAGTCGAATGATTATAGGGTCTGGTTTGGCTTTGGTATTGATCTCTTTGTTACTCATGCTGGCTTTTAAGTCTGTAAAGTTAGGGTTAATCAGTTTGATTCCTAATTTAGTGCCGGCAGGTATTGCATTTGGTATTTGGGGGATTATTGATGGGCAGATAGGGCTGGGGTTGTCAGTGGTAACAGGAATGACACTAGGTATTGTGGTGGATGATACGGTTCATTTTATTAGTAAATATAGGCGCGCTAGAGTTGAGAAGTCAATGAATAGCCCTGATGCTGTTCGCTATGCTTTTTCAACGGTAGGTGTGGCTTTGTGGATTACTTCATTCGTTTTGGTGAGTGGCTTTATGGTGTTAGGTCAGTCTCACTTTGTTATGAATGCAGAAATGGGGCTGATGACGGCAATTACTATCGCTGTCGCATTATTTTTAGACTTACTTTTTTTACCACCTTTGCTTATGAGTATGGATAAAGAATAAGCCTTTAGAGATGAAGGGTGGATGTGGTTGTAAAGTGTTGGTAATGATGTGTATTAATAATTGATAATAGGGGAATAAATATGAAAATGTTAATGGTAAGTTTTATGCTGGCTATCTCTGTGCTGGCTAATGCAGGAGAGAATCAGTTGCAAATGCAAGGAATGATGAAAAAGGCACAGGAAATGCAGGCGTGTATGCAGCATATTGATCAAACTAAGATGCACGATTTCCAGCAACAAGGCCTGCAAATGGCAAAAGAGGTTAAGGCTTTGTGTGCGGCTGGGGATCGAGCTAAGGCGCTTGCTAAAGCGATGGCATATGGTCAGGAAATGGCTGCTGATCCATCACTTCAGGAAGTGAGAAAATGTGCAGAGATAATGAAAGGGTTAGTGCCAGGAATGATGGAAGTTGCTAAGCCTTATATGGATGAAAACTCAGGCTCTCACATTTGTGATGAGTGAAAAAGGATAGTTTTATCGTGTGCAGGCTGCTTGTGCAATCGACTTTAAATGCCAGTTTTGGAGTTGAGTTTTCATCTGTAAAACCACTCCAAGTCTGGCGGTATTGATTTTGGCTATGGATAGCGCTCAACCAGGATGCTGAGCATCGAAAAAATAGCTTTAGTTTGTTCTTGCTTAGTTATTATTGTGACAGGAGCAGAAATAACATCGTAAAGCGTTTTTTATTACGCGTTGGAGAATATTATCTTGTCGTTGGGGTATATTATTCAATGTTCAGTTCTTTGATTTTACGAGTGAGCGTATTTCTTCCATAGCCTAGTAATAAAGCGGCTTCATTCTTTTTTCCTGATGTGTGTTGTAAAGCGGTCTTAATTAAGATGCTTTCTACTTCAGGGATGATTAATTTGGCGACATCTTCCTGACCTAAGAGTAGTTGTTCTTTTATGGTTTTTTTGAGTAGTGATTCCCAATTGCCAACTGAGTTGGTATGACTATCTAAAGTTTGGGTGTTTAACTCAGGGGGGAGGTCTTCTAAATGAATTTCTCGTCCAGAAGCCATAACGCTTAACCAGCGACAGGTATTTTCCAGTTGTCTCACATTGCCCGGCCAGGGGAGAGAGCTAAGAAAATTCTCGGATTCAGGTTTTAATACTTTAACTTCAGTGCCTAACTCTGTCGCTGCCAGGTTTAAAAAGTGGCGCAGTAATATTGGAATATCCTGTTTGCGATCACATAAAGGTGGAATATGGATACGAATCACGTTAAGGCGGTGAAATAGGTCTTCTCTAAACAGGCCTTTTTCAACCAGTTCCTCAAGGTTTTGGTGTGTTGCAGCAATGATGCGAACATTCGTTTTGATGGAGGTATGGGCGCCAATAGGGTAAAACTCATTATCCGAAAGCACGCG
>ENA-ORXI01002875-ORXI01002875.1-sediment-metagenome-genome-assembly--contig:-NODE-2875-length-12033-cov-3.190532_pt1 | contig 12033 bp, 12 predicted proteins | sample MGYA00237861_ERZ511468 | MGnify/ENA primary metagenome ERZ511468 (study PRJEB26299, sample SAMN06266213) | sediment metagenome | isolation source: Hudson Canyon methane seep mesocosm | place... | reverse complement strand
TTTAAATATTTTAGTAATACAGATAATAAGCACTTTTTTGATCAACAGCTTGACCATAATGCAGTAAAAGAAGTTGAAAAAATACGAGTAACAGCTAATTCCAAGCAAAGCAACTTTGGTATTGAAGCAGAATATTGGTTTGCTCAATCAACAGGACGAATAGGGCAGCTCAAAAAGATAGAAAATCATTTAGGCAATAATCTATTAGCCTTAGTTGATATGAAACAAAGCGATGCATTTAACACTATGGTGCTTAATATAATTGCCAGTACAGTTCTAATTAGTTTGGCGTTATTTGTTAGTTTTTATATTATTAATGAACTTACGGCTAGGGTTAAAAGCTTAAGAAATGTATTGTCTAAAGTTCGACACGAAAATGATTTAACTGTTCTCAGCCCACATGAAGGCAGTAGCGAATTAGGTCAAATTTCAGTTTCGCTAAACAAAACCTTAGGTGGTTTTTCTAATGTAATAAAAGATATTTCATCTTCAAGCATGACGTTAGCTTCAGCGGCGGAAGAAACGGCACAAACCTGTGAATATAACTCTAAATCATTATTTGATCAGCAAAGTGGTATAGGTTTAATTGCAACCGCAATTGAAGAGTTATCAGCTACCGTTAAAGAAGTGGCTCAAAATACTCAAAATACAGCGGATTCGGCAAAAAATGCCGATGAAAAAGCAAAAAATGGTTTAGGAACCGTGCAAAAGTCTTATCAATCAATTGAAACATTAGCAAATGAAATTGATGGTTTAGCAAAACAAATTAGTAGCTTGCATGAAAGCAGTAACAATATTACCAGTGTTGTGGATGTTATTAAATCCGTTGCAGAGCAAACTAATTTATTGGCATTAAATGCTGCAATAGAAGCTGCAAGAGCAGGAGAGCAAGGGCGTGGTTTTGCTGTTGTTGCCGATGAAGTACGTACATTGGCTCAACGCACTCAAGAGTCAACTGCGGAAATAGAAAATTTCATTTTATCATTACAAAGTGACGCTAACTCAGCTTTTAATGTGATTGAATCTAGTCAGAAAAAAGCGACAGAAGCGGTTGGAAACTCCAAAGAGGTTGAACACTTGTTGGAAGAAATAACTGTATCAGTTGGGGATATTTTTGCCATGACAGATCAAATTGCCACAGCCATTGAGGAGCAAGCCGTGGTGACTCAAGAAGTTGCAAAAAATGTGGTTTCTGTTGAAGAAAAATCAGTGGAGACTACCACAGGTGCAAATCAGATTTCTGTTACCGCTAATGAGCAAGCAAGGTTAGCTGCTTCATTACAAGAAATGGCGAGTAGCTTTAAGGTTTAGCTAAAACGTTAACGCTGGGAATAGTTAACTATTTCCCAGCGGTATGAGTACATTAACCTAAGGTTTTATTTTAACTGAAGTTACCTTGGTTAAAATAGCCAGGTATATACCAGAAAAAATTAATAAAATCCCACCAATGTGAAAAGAATATATTTTTTCATTTAGTAAAAGTGAAGACAATATAAGCCCAAAACAAGGCATTAAATGTATAAATAAGCCCGCTTTTGCAGCACCCAATTCATTTACGCCTTTATTCCAAAAAATATAAGCTAAAATTGATGGAAAAATGGCCATGTAGACAATGGTTAATATGGAATTTTTTTGCCAAAGGATTGGGGATGAATAATAGTAATATTCAGTAATAGAAAAGGGTAGTAGCGCGATTGAACCTATAATTACAGTAACGCCAAAGAACGTAAACCCATCTAACTCGGCAGGTCTGTAACGTAATAATATTGAATAAATTGCCCATGAAATTACGGCAATTAATACATATATGTCTCCTTGGTTTATTGTGTAATCAAGTAGACTTAGTAACTCTCCCTTGGTTATTAATACTAATACACCACTAAGTGAAATACTTACCCCTAACCATTGCTGTTTTGATACTGATTCTTTAAGCCAAAAGGCTGAGAGTACTAAAATAACAATAGGGATCATAGATTGCATAATCGTTGCATTTGTTGCCGTGGTAATGGTTAACCCTAGATAAATAAAAGTATTGAAGCAGGCAACACTTAATATGGACAATAAGGTCAGTAGTGGCAAATGCTGTAAAATTATTTTTTTGTTTTTCTTTAGTTTGGGTAGTAGAAATGGAGAGATTAGTAACAACGCTAGTAACCACCGTAATTCAGCCATAATGATGGGAGATATTACTAAATGCATAGAGCGACCCAGAACAAAATTACCAGCCCAAAACAAGGCGGTGAGTGTTAAAAATAAGTAAGCCATCAAATTCTCATTGGGTTGTGCATATTTCCACTCTTCAGTGGAACGGGCATGCATATTAGCATCAATATAGTAATTAATTTAGACGCAAGGCTAATTTAAAATTCAATTAACGAATAAGCTTGATTTTTTGTTGAGGCAATGTGTAATTATTTGAATACTATGTTTGTTGATAGTGCTTTGGCGTGCAAGCGACTAATCGTTTAAATAGTCTGTGTAGATGACTTTGATCAGCAAAACCTAACTCGAATGCAACATCTGAGATATTTGCTCCTTTGGCTAACATTCCCTTCGCTCTGTGTATCCTAAAATTTTGAAAGTAGGCATAGGGAGTAAGTCCGCAATGAAATTTAAATTTCCTAATTAGTTGAGTAATAGGCTCTTGAGAAATTTCACAAAGAGATTCTAACTTAACTACTTGTGTGGTTTTTTCTTCTAATAATTGTATTATCTTGTCAATCCATTCTGGCGGATTTTCTTGTTCTTTGGAGGCAACTTCTGGTGACTCAAGTTCAGATAGAAAACGGTTAATCCAGATGACCAATTGTAATTCGAATTCATCAAAATTAGATTGGGTGGAGGATTCAAAAAGTCTCTTATTGATATTACTTAGTTCTTCACACAGTTTTGGGGCTGAAATAATAGAGGAATTGAAAGACACAGTGTTATTATCTGAAGTCAGTTCTTTAACGGTTTGTTCCCACCAAGCCTGTTCAAAATAAAGCATATGATAAGCCCATTGTTTGTTCTTCAAGGGGTTACAAGCATGCACTTGCCCTGGATTGAACATTACAATATCTCCCTTTTTCACTGACGTCTTTTTGTTGGCAACGTCAATAACTGTTTGTCCTGAAACAACAAGCCCAATTGAAACCGTTGCGTGACTGTGTAACCCATAACATGCAGAGCTGGCTTCTGAATATCTGCTTTCAAAATAGGGAATGTTAGAATTACGGAAAAAAGTAGGTTGCATAATACTTCTCTAGCTAGGTTTTCATTTCAATTATGTTCAATGAGCAATATCGTTCAATATCTTAATGTAGCATTAAGATAACCTTTTCACTTCACTTTAGTAGGATTATTTGGAGTCTATGTATGTTTAGAAGGTTATGGCAAGCAATGATGGTAGGATTTGCGAAATCACCTCTCATGAAACGGGTAATGCAATCTAGCCGATCAGCGACCAATTTGGCTAAAAAATATGTAGGGGGTAATGACGCTAGTGAAGCGTTAACAACGGCAGTTCATTTATCAACGGAAAATATTAATACTTCACTATTCTATTTGGGAGAATATGTTAATACCCAAAAATTGGTGAGCGAAAACTACGCAGCAAAACAAGAGATTGTTTCGCTCTTAGCAAATGAGAAACTGGACATTCATGTATCAGTTGACCCTACGCAACTGGGTAGTAATTTATCATGGCATAATGGTGTGACTAATATTTCTGCCCTGACAGAATTAGCGAGTAAAAAAGCAGGAGAGTATCCTGGAGTACACTGCGTAATGCTAGACATGGAAGATTATTCAGTAAACTCGGCCACTATTGAGCTTCACGATAAATTGAAAGCAAAAGGATTGTGTGTTGCTTTAACATTACAAGCTTATCTGAGAAATACAGCTTCGGTTATGCATGATAAAATTATTGAGGGTGCCAAAGTAAGATTAGTAAAAGGTGCGTTTCCTGCCACCTCAGACATTGCTTACACAACAACTAGAGAAATCAAAGCAAACTATCAGAAGTTGATCGATATTATGTTTAGTGAAGAAGCAAAAAAAGCCGGGTTTTATCCAATAATAGCGACACACGACCATACCCTACATGAATATGCGATATCTATTGCCAGGAAAAACAATTGGCAACAAGGAAGTTACGAATTTGAAATGCTTTATGGCGCTAGAAATGATGTTGCATATGAGCTTGCAGCAAGAAAAGAAAAAATTAGACTTTATTTACCATTTGGAAAAGACTGGTGGCCGTACGCTACAAGGCGCATAGGTGAAAATCCGAGTGGAGTTTTCTTGTTATTGCGTAGCTTACTCAATAAATAGTACTATCCAACGGATTAATAGGCTAGTTTAGCAATATATTCGCGAGTACAACCGACATTGATTTTAAAAAATAGTCGATTAGCTATTTACTATACTTACCCGTTTGCTATTTTATCTATACATATAAAAAACAAGAGAGTCATTATGGAAATTACTGGCGGCTGCCATTGCGGCGAACTGAAATATAAAGCAACTGTTATCCCTGAAAAAGTAGGTGTTTGTCACTGTAATGACTGTCAGGTTTTATCTGGTAGTGCCTTTCGTACCGTAGTTATCGCTACAGCAGATAGTCTTGTTTTTACTCAAGGAACGCCAAAAATTTATACTAAAACAGCGGAAAGTGGCAACCAACGCGATCAATCATTTTGTGGTACTTGTGGAAGCCCTATCTCTGCATCTAATCATGACGGTGGCCCCAAAATTCATGGTATTCGTTTGGGAACTGTTGATCAGAGAATGAAGTTAACACCAACTTTTCAAATATGGTGTGGTGAAGCACAACCTTGGGTAGAAAATTTTGACCGCATTCCTAGAATATCTGCTAAGGGCCCAAAAGCTTGAGATAGAAGATAATTTGATACTAGCTTAATTGTTATAGATACACGGAGGAGGTTAGGTGATAAAGGTATATCTTTTTGATTGGGGTGACACTTTAATGGTCGATTCCCCTGATTTTAATGGCAAAATGTGTGATTGGGAAATTGTTGAGGCTGTTCACGGAGCTAAAGAAGCTTTAGAAACATTGTCAAAACACGCTAAAATATATATAGCTACCGGTGCTGCTGATTCAACAGAATTGGAAATTAAATTGGCTTTTGAACGCGTGGGTTTAAGCCAATTCATATCAGGTTATTTTTGTAAAGCTAACTTGGGGGTGTCAAAAGGAAGTCCTCAATTTTTCAAATCTATACTCAAGAAATTAAATGTACCAGCAGCGAATGTAGCTATGGTTGGTGATAATCTGGAAAAAGATATAAAACCTGCGCTTGCTGTTGGCATTCAACCCTTCTGGTTGACACTGAATAGCAACTTAGCGCTAGATGATGTTAACGTAATTAAAGCGTTAAGCGCTTTGTATGTTTAAGTCTTTAAAGGAAGGAGCCTAACCGTTTGTTCGGCTCCACTTTTATTTTTCGTTTTAGCTAACTATTACAAGCCGCTTAAAATAGCGCATTAGGGAAATAATGAATAGCGTTACTACTAAAGAATTTTTTGTTGATATCGAAGAAGGAACGCTCTATATCAAAAAATGGATTCCTGAAAACCCTAAAAGCACTTCACCTATAGTACTTATGCATGATTCTTTAGGGTGTGTAGATTTATGGCGAAACTTCCCTGAACAATTGGCTCGCTCATTATCATGCATTGTCATTGCATACGACCGTCTTGGTTTTGGACGTTCAAGTTTTAATAAAAACACACTCAATGTTGGTTTTATTTGGGATGAAGCGGAATACTACTTTCCTTACATCAAAAAAGCCGCTCAATTTAATAAGTACTTTCTTTTTGGTCATAGCGTTGGCGGAGGAATGTCGATAGGTATAGCCGCTCTAGATAAAGAGTGTATTGGTGTAATAACTGAATCAGCGCAAGCATTTGTAGAAGATCTTACTATTAAAGGGATAACAGAAGCGAAAAAATCATTTATACACCCCGAACAAATGAAAAGATTAGCTAAGTGGCATGGAAATAAAGCAAGTTGGGTGCTGAAATCTTGGGTTGATGTGTGGTTGTCTCCTGAATTCTCTTCGTGGAGTATTGAATCTCGTATTGGTAAAGTAACATGCCCTGTTTTTGCAATTCATGGAGATAGAGATGAATATGGTTCAAAAGCCTTTCCTGAATTTATTGTTCAGAATGTTTCTGGAAAATCTAAAATTATGATTTTAGATGACTGCGGTCATGTTCCGCATAAAGAAAAAATGGAAGAAGTTATCAATCAAACTATGCTGTTCTTTAATGATTATTGTACGGTGTAGTGTTTTACCAATATTACTACTATGTGATAATTTCTACTTGGTAAATCACCAATAACTGAGCCTTTTTCCCGAATCCTAGCACTGTTCTAATTTTAAACGAAGTAAGCTATAGTAATATTTACTCAAGTAGTTGATGATTACTGGGGTATCAATTGAAAACCTACGGGGAAAAGGAACACTGTATGACAGAAAGGGGGATGTCGGAAAAAGTATTGCTATCTCTTAATTTGCTCGGTTCTATAAGCATATTTCCGTTTGCACTTTTACGCTGGTACCACGGCGACATTACTTTAGCGATTGTTGACGGAATAATATCAATAACCCTATTAGTATTTTTTGCATACATATTTATAACCCGAAAAACTGCCGTAATAAAAATGTTAAATGCCATCTTTTTAGTTATTGCATTTCTAACAAGTATAGCAATTAAAGGGCCGTCTCAAATTCTTTGGGTAGCCCCTGTAATTATTGCAATATATTATTTAGTGCCAATAAAATATGCAAGTATCATCAATACAATACTATTGTCTATAATGTTAATCATTGTTTTTCCACATACAGACTTGATTGAGTTTATAACAATCATATCTACTACTGGTTTAACTGTATCTCTATCCTTTGTAACGTTTCGTTCATACGATAATATTCAGCGTGAATTATCACTACTTGCGACCATTGACCCATTAACAGCTTCAGGTAATAGACGATTATTAGAAACAAAGCTATCGGAGGTGATCGCCAATCAGAGCCGAGAACAACAACCTATATGCTTAATACTGCTAGACTTGGATGATTTTAAAGAAATAAATGATGAATACGGTCATGCTGTTGGAGACAAAATTCTAATAGCGGTATGCAACTTAGTAAAAGAGCATACACGGGTGTTGGATTCTCTCTACAGATATGGAGGTGACGAATTTATTATCACCCCGTTGAGTATGAGCTTAAAAACAGCGAAACAGCTTGCTGAAAAAGTACGGGATATTGTTGATAATCATACGTTTATTCACGATATCAAAATAACCCTATCTATAGGTGTTTCTGAATATAATATTAATGATACACCTGAATCATGGATTGGTCGGGCAGATGTATCTTTATATAAAGCCAAAAACGGTGGTAGAAATAAAGTTTATTAATTTGTTGAATATCTTCATAGGTAGGTGATGTAGGGACAGAGTAATACAGAGCAAATGTGCCAAATAATTGATTATCTCCACCTATAATAGGCTCAGACTAACAAGCTTGAAAGCCAGCACCTAAAGGTAGTTTTTTATATTGCATCCAGTATGGATGAGTATTGATGTCTTCTACAATAACTCGTTTTTTAGAGGTGACAACCTTTGTTTATATAAATTTTTCTTGTCTGTTTTTCCAAGCGTTAACTTCAATCTTGCAAGGTGTGAATGAGAGTCGATTTTAAACTTTAGGGTTTAACTAACGCTAGCAGGCAGCAATATGCTCTCAACAGCCATTAGTAAATAATTAACTAGGCTCCATGATAAGCCCTTTCTATTTGCAAACGAGATTATTTATCGCTATACCCCCAAGGTGCAGCAGGTGGCGTAATAGGTTTGGTTAAGTCAAAATCCACTCTAAATTCACGCCCGTCTCGAATCATGCGGTAGGTGAATTTTTCTGGGTAAATAAACATTTGCCACGTATTACCATTTGATTGAGGAATGCCGTGTTTTACAAACATTTCTTTTGAATACTGATCAGCTGGAAAAGATTGCACTCGCTCCCAACCTGCATCCAAGGTATGGCCGCCATACATGGTGGATTTATCATAACTACCATCTGCTTGACGATGATCGTGCTTTAGAGAAACTCCAGAATTCGTTTTAGTTAAAATCCACGTGCGTGAGGCATCTTTGCCAACATGAAATGGAATTTGCAGCTGACGGTCAGTACATCTGCGCACATGCATCACTAATTTTTTTTTGGCAAAGCTGCTACCATTGGCATTGTCGACTGTAACTTTACCCTGATACGCCTTGCCACAGTGCTTTTTAAAATGTTCAAAATAAACATCATGGGTTGCAATTGAAACTTGCGGAGCTGGCAAAATAACTGCCTTGCCGCCGGTGGTTTTTGTGCCTGCATTAACCGCTACACTAGTGCTTAAAATAGCAATCCCAGCAATAAGGCTCGATAAAATAGATGTTTTCATGACAATTCTTTTAAATTAAATAGGCGTTAACTGCTGATGTTATCAGCTATCGGATATCACACACAACATTTGACTATCGCAGTTAATTCCTCGATTCGACAAAGACATAAATTTTCTTGCTGGCGATTTAAGAAACTAACCTCTATTACAGCCCGCTTTTCATCTTAATGGGCAGCCCCCTCAATAGATCCCCCCTTTAAAGCAGGATATGCCCCAACTTTTCTTTGAGATTGTTGAGTTAATTATTCTAAGTGCTAAGCCTAAGCGCACTGAAATAGTAGCGATTTACATGACTTTAGTGGTGATTGGAGAAGCAGTTTAACCGTAGGCGTTAAAAATCTCTAACAAAACAAATGAGTTTTAAGCAACTGCATGCTCTTTATGTTGGTCATGCCCTAAGCTAATTGAACCAATGCTTTGTTTTGTTAATTATTACTACAAGCGACAACATTACTGGTACTTCTACTAAGACACCAACAATCGTTGCCAATGCTGCACCTGAATGTAAACCAAATAATGAAATAGCAACGGCTACAGCTAACTCAAAAAAATTAGATGTGCCTATTAAGCAGGCGGGAGCTGCTATGTTGTGTTTTAATTTTAGTTTAAAAGCAATGAAATAAGCGATAATAAAGATGCCGTATGTTTGCAAAATTAAAGGAATGGCAATTAAAACAATATTAACGGGCTGTTCGATGATGGTGTTAGCTTGAAACCCAAAAAGTAGCACTACAGTGGCGAGTAAACCCACAATTGAAAGTGGTTTAAATTTACTTAGTAACTCTGTTACTTTGACTTCATTACGTCCTGAACTATTCAGCTTTTTCCTTGTTACTATGCCTGCAACTAAAGGCAACAACACATACAAAACAACAGAGATGAACAGGGTTTTCCAGGGGACATGAATATCAGATACACCGAGTAATAGACCTGCAATTGGTGCAAAGGCAAAAATCATAATGATATCGTTCACGGATACCTGAACTAAGGTGTAATTAGCATCGCCTTTGGTCAGTTGCGACCAGACAAACACCATAGCGGTACAAGGTGCTACGCCTAAAAGTATCATACCAGCAATATATTCTTGCGCTGTTTCTGGAGAGACAAAATCTGCAAAAATCCCCTTAAAGAATAACCAACCTAATGCAGCCATTGAAAAGGGTTTTATAAGCCAGTTGATAACTAAGGTTAAAACAAGTCCTTGTGGATTCTTACCTACTTCCTTGATGGTAGAAAAGTCTACTTGCACCATCATGGGATAAATCATTACCCAAATGAAAACGGCGACAACCACATTTACATGCGCAACTTCTAGCTTGGCTATTAGTTCAAAAAGAGGAGGGTAAACAACACCTAGGATAACACCTGTAACGATGCAAGTTGCAACCCATACTGACAAGTAACGTTCAAATATTCCCATTATTCCCTCTTAATTATAGCAACTAGTTATTTGAATAGATCTAACTTCTTTAGTGTTAAAGCAAGCTAGTTTTTTATTCAATGAATATTGGCACAATAAGTACGATTGAGGTTATGGCTTATTTCATATTATCAAATAGAATTAGGTTATAAAATAGCGATAGTCTCTTTTAAATTTTTTTCTAAAAATCAAAAATCAAACTCATTCATTAGATCTTCAATAAAATGAGCTGCTAATTCATGCCTGCCTGCATAGCCTGATTTTGAATAAATATTTGTCGCCTGACTCCTAACGGTTTTTTCTTTAACATGACGAGCAAGAGCAATTTCTTTCATCGACAGCCCTTTTATTAGCAGTAAAGCGACTTCTGATTCTGATGGTGTAAGACTCCATTGACTAAACTGTTCCTTCATTACTGATAATAACTCACCAGCCAGCCTTGCTGTTTTAGATTTCTCTATTTTGATTTCTTTCCCTAAAGATCGAACATGTCTGATTTCAAAATATAAAACAACAGAAATAGCGATAAAAACCAATAATTCTATAGAGATATGAAAGAAGCCATCTTCACCAGTAATTAAATCACCTACAATGTCAAAGATAAAAAATGAACTTGCAAAAGATAACACTAAAGCTGGTAAATATTTTTTAAATTCCACTAAATCCCCTTAGTTTAATCACATTTATCTGATCTGAGTTTGAACATTTTCTTCCAAATAGGTTTTCCGCAGAGCATATGGAGTGCTACAGCACCTACATGTAGACATAAATATAAGGGTATTAAAGTTTCACCCACTTCATGAATTTCTTCAATGAACTCAAAAGCTTTACTTTCTGTATCTGAGCCTAGCATAAATAGAGTAATACCAGTAAGAGACATCCAAGTAAAAATTAATAAACCAAAAGCTTGAGTAACACCTGATAACCCTTGGTGAGTGTCTCTTTCGGGTATTTTCAAACTTAATAACGAACGAAAATCGTTTAATGATAGTTGCCATTGTTTTATTGAAAAAGGAGACCAATTTTTAAAAGAAAGCTTCCCTTGCGTAGCAACTCCTACCCCAAGGCGTAATATTATGAATGTGGCTACTGATAAGCCTAAGTAACTATGCAGTAAATAGCCTATTGATGTTACATCATCATCCGCAAATTCACTGGTAAGATAGGCTGCAATCCCAAAGAGAGCTAACCCTAAATGAATAAGCTTTGCGTAAGTTGGATATTCATTTTTTTTCATAATAACTCCAAATGTCATTCGGCAAACCTTACAAGAACTTTACCAGCTAAATTATATAAATTAATTGGGCATTTGCCCCTTTTAGCCTTATATCGACCTCCTAGGGTACATAGTGGGCATTTGTCTGATGACTAAATTTTAAAAAGCAACTAATGTTAAATAGAGAAATGCAAGGTTGAATCACTTTGCACACAGCATTTGGGTGTCAAATAAAAATATTGAGAGGCTGTTATGATTATTGAAAGAGAACAAGTTTTCGTGTGGAGTCGCAAAATAAGACTTTTTCATTGGATTAATGTTATTGCGATTTTATTTCTCGTTATTATTGGCGTTGTTATTCTCAATAGTAAAATATTTGGTATAACCACCGATGGGAAAATTTTATTAAAAACAATGCACGTTATCGTAGGTTATATATTTGCAATCAATTTACTTTTTCGTCTAATCATTGGGTTTATTGGCAAGTCATATGAAAGGTGGAATAAAACATTACCTTTTAATAAAGGGTTTAAGAGTGAATTAATTGAATTTAAGCAGCATAAAAAACTTGCTTATAAAGGACACAACCCCGCAGGAAAACTCATGGTGCTTGCATTACTCTCATTAATGTCTATCCAGATGGTTTCAGGGTTAGTAATAGCTGGAACAGATATCTATTATCCGCCATTTGGAAGCTATTTTGCTCAAAGTATCGCGGTTGATAAAGATAATATATCAATTTCTTTTGATGATTTTTACAAAAATATCAAAGACAATTATATTAAAGATGTTTTTAAACATACTTCAATAAGAAACGAAGGTGATATTACGATTTTAAGAGTACCTGAATATGAAGCGTTAAACTAAATATATTTAGTTTAACTCTTTTAAAAAAGGATATGAAAAGAGCTATATCTCTTCATTGTGTTTT
>ENA-ORXI01002874-ORXI01002874.1-sediment-metagenome-genome-assembly--contig:-NODE-2874-length-12034-cov-40.046751_pt1 | contig 12034 bp, 6 predicted proteins | sample MGYA00237861_ERZ511468 | MGnify/ENA primary metagenome ERZ511468 (study PRJEB26299, sample SAMN06266213) | sediment metagenome | isolation source: Hudson Canyon methane seep mesocosm | place... | reverse complement strand
CGTACTTTGGTGCAACAAGGTCAGCTGGGGGAATTGACACAAATCCAGATTGAAATGCCACAAGAAGGTTTTGCCCGCTTAGATGGAGAGGGAAACAAGCCATCACCCCAGGCCTGGCGCCTGAAAGATGGTGAAATTCCTTCTGTTTCTTTAGATCTGGGGGCGCATTTGCAGCATATGATTCATTATATTAGTGGTGAAAATCCATCTATGCTTATTGCAGATCAGCATAGTTATGGCTGGTTTAAAGATATTATTGATGATGTCTCATGTATTGCTCAATACCCTAGTGGTATGAGCTCGAATATGTGGTTTGGAAAAGCGGCAATAGGTTATCGAAACGGCTTAAAAATCCGGGTGTTTGGTACAAAGGAAAGTGCAGAGTGGTTTCAAATGGAGCCAGAAGTTTTGTATGTGAATGATATGCATGGCAATAAAAAATTGGTGGATCGTGCAGCTGATGTGCAAGTGGCATCGGAATTACGCTATAACAGGTTCAAGTCTGGACACCCGGCCGGTTTTGTTGAAGCATTTGCTAATCTTTATTATGACATTGCCGATAAACTGGAAGAATATCAAAAAACTAAAACCTATGACTCAACTTGGACATATGGTGTTTTACAAGCAACAGCAGGTCTTAGGGTTTTAGAAATGATGAACCACTCAGCGGAAGAAAAAAAATGGGTGTCAATTGAGGAAAAAATATGAGGGAAGAAATTGTTGATTTTATTATTAAATATTTTGAAAAGAAAAAACCCGTTTTAGAGGGGCAGGACATACAGGGTATTCGGTATCTTGAGGAAGGGTTTGTGGACTCGCTTGGGTTAATGAAATTTATTGTTGCGCTTGAAGAAAAATTTGGTATTGAAATTACTGAAGAGGATATGGAGAAAAAAGAGTTGTATTTAATTAATGGATTGGTTGATATTATCTATTATAAAGTCCATAACTGACTCGGAAATTTTTCAGTATATACCTTTTTCATGTAATATGAATTAACAAGAAATTTATCAATTAAAATTCACATTTAGATACTTTCCCTTTGGACGAGATAAATGAGAAGTGGTGGTAAAATAGAATGACAGATTTGAATATAATTATCAATGAAGGATTCTGCATTGGATGTGGACTCTGTACTTATGTAACACGAGGCACCGTCCCTATTTCACTGAATACCCTGGGAATGTATCAGGTTGATTTAGGCAGAGCAGTTACATTGGCTGCGAAAGCTAATGAAAAAATTTTGCAAGTTTGTCCATTTTCAAATGAAGGTTTAAACGAAGACCTAATTGGTCAAAAGTTATTTGAAGGTCATTGTTCTTACGATTCTCGCATTGGTTATTACAAAGACTTATATATTGGCTATGCTTTGGAGGGGGAATTTCGCAAAAAAGGGACATCTGGCGGAGTGATTACCTGGCTTTTGACTGAGCTGATGAAATCTGGGGAAATTGATGCGGTTGCACATGTTCAGAAAGTGGATGCTCCAGAAGATGGAGTTCTCTTCCGTTATGGAATTTCACGGTCAATCGAGGAAGTGAAGCGTGGAGCAAAATCACGTTATTATCCGATAGAAATGTCAAGAGTGCTTGAGCATATCAGAAAAACTCCTGGGAGGTATGCTGTAGTAGGATTGCCATGCTTCATTAAAGCTGTCAGGCAGCTGTCAGAGATTGATCCAATTATTAAGGAGCGGGTGACTTATTGTATTGGGTTGGTGTGCGGGCACCTGAAAAGTACAGGACTTTCAGAGTGTTTTGCCTGGCAGTCAAATATTGAGCCAGGGCAACTGGAAGAGATTGATTTTCGGGTAAAACTGGAGGATCGGGCCGCTAGTCATTACGGAGTTTATATGCGCGGCGGTGGCCGGGAAGAAATGAAACCAGTTCGGGGGTTCATGGGGGGGAACTGGGGGCACAATCTCTTTCGTTATCCTGCATGTGATTTTTGTGATGACGTGTTTTCAGAAACTGCTGACATTTCTGTGGGTGATGCCTGGTTACCTCAGTATGAACAAGATTCTAAGGGAAGCAGCGTTATAGTTCTACGGAATATAGAGTTAAGCCAGTTGATTAAATCAGCTATAGAAATGGGGGGGGTGGCTTTTGATGAGTCTTCGGCAGAGAAAATAGGGCAGTCGCAAGCTGGGGGGCTGAGGGATAGAAGGGAAGGACTGGCATACAGATTATGGATGAAGCAGAGTGCGCAAGAATGGAGCCCTACTAAACGGATTGCTCCATGCCGAAAGGGGGTTTCTTCTCAACGGCAAAAGCTTTACAGACTCCGATTTAAAATGGGGAGGGAAAGTCACCAGGCTTGGCAAAAAGCAAAATGCGATGGTAATATGGATATTTTTACGTCATTCTTTAACAAGGCGAATGTGAAATATAAGAAGGCATACTTTACTCTTCGGCAGCGAGTGAAATACAGCTTGAGCCTGGTAATTCTTCGTTTTGCCAAAAAATTTAGTAATTACTCAGCGAAAAAACAATAAAAAACCCTTGACAGGTTTTTTCTGCATTTTTGATGTTTTTAACAGAAACCTCAAAAGCAAACTAAATTGCTCTTTGCTAACCCCACCGCTTCGCCTCTGACAAAAGTATAAAAGTAACACCATTGCCTGTAAATGATTTTTTTAATCGCCTTACAATTGCCTGATGTAACGAAAATTTAAGCCTTAAAACCCATGAGATAATAACCCTGTCATTAAAAACAATACAGGGTTTCCGTTGAAAATAGATTCCATCGATGTTGATTCAGCAATCAGTCACGTTAAACAATTACTTGAAACTGAACGAGATATATCGCCTGCACTCAAATCAGCATTGAACGTTATTCTGTTATTAGTCAGCGTATTGTTAAACAGAGTCACTCTGAACAGTAAAAATAGCAGCAAACCGCCATCAAGTGATCCTAACCGAAAAAAAGACACTGGAAAGGCTTATTAATTTTGAAGCGGATGTGCTGCGCTTTATGATAAATGCTGATGTTCCTTTTACGAACAATGCTGCAGAAAATGCCATTCGTATGACCAAAGTTCATCAGAAAATATCAGGCTGCTTTCGGAGTCTCGATGGTGCTGGAATATTTTGTTGAGTGCGGGGATATTTATCAATCTGCCGTAAACAGAGTATCAGTGCAACTCAAGCGATGAGTCTTGTTTTTGAAGGTAACTTGCCTGATTTTTCTTTATAATTTCGTTTTACTATTCAGGTATGCTGAGCAATTACGTTTTTTTTAAGCTGTGCTATTGTTAATAGCATGTAAAATAAATGCTTTTAGATTGAATGTTGGTATTGAGTGTTGTTTGGGAGAATGCTAATGACAGAGGATAAGAAACAACTAGTATTAGTTGTCGAAGATAATGAAGACAACAGGGTGTTGATCAGCATGATTTTAAATAAATCTGGCTATCAAACAATATGGGCAGATACGGGGCTTAAAGGTGTTCAATTTGCAGCAGAGCAAGCGCCTGATATTGTGTTATTGGATATACAACTACCCGATATTGAAGGGACTGAAGTATTGCAAAGGATACGGGGTCTGGAAACAGCCGCTGCCAGCGTGCCTATTATAGCGATGACTTCATACGCGATGTCAGGCGATAGAGAAAAACTGTTAGCTGCCGGATGTGATGGTTATATAGAAAAGCCTATAGATCCCTGGCGTGTGATTGCTCAAATCCAGTCGATAGTAGGTCACTCGTAATGAAAGTACTTATCGCTGAAGATACCGAAGATTCACGGATTATGCTGGAGATGGCCCTGAGGGCTGAAGGTTATGAAGTCTTTAGTGGTATCAATGGTATTGAAGCCCTAAACCTTGCACGTTTGCATCAACCCGATCTTATCGTTTCTGATATTCTGATGCCAGAAATGGACGGCTTTGAATTATGTCGACAAATTAAGGCTAATACTGCATTAAAACAAATCCCTTTTATTTTTTATACAGCGACTTATACAGAACGGCATGACGAAGAACTGGCTATCGCATTGGGTGCTTCCCGTTTTCTGATTAAGCCAATGGAACCCCAGCTATTAATGGCGGTTATTAAAGAAGTATTGGCAATATCTAAGGTACATGAGTCACAAAAGCAACAAATTGAAATTGACCAGATGTATCGTTATTCTGTAGGCAGAAAGCTGGATCAAAAAGTTAAACAGCTGGAACAGGAGCAGGCTTTATTAAAAAAGAGTGAGGAAAAATACCGTTGTCTGGTTGAGTCCATTCAAAATTATTATTTTTTCTATAGCCATGATACAGATGGTATCTTCAGTTATATCAGTCCATCGATAAAGCTTGTGCTTGGTTATACCAGGGATGAGTTCTTGGGACATTACAGTCAGTATTTAACTGACAACCCCGTTAATAAAGTTGCTGAGGAAAATTCTGAGCTGTGTGCAAAAGGTCAAGAGCAAGCGCCTTATGAATTGGAAATTCTGGCAAAAGATAAATCTGTACGTTGGCTGGAGGTAAAAGAATCGCCTATTTTTAATCAACAGGGAAAGGTAATTGAAATACAGGGGATTGCTTATGATATTACAGAAAAAAAACGGATGGCTGTAGAACTGGATGGTTACCGTCATCATCTTGAAGAGTTAGTTGACGAGCGTACCAAACAATTAGCTAAGGCCAAAGAGGACGCAGAGGCGGCTAATCAGGCAAAATCGACCTTTCTGGCTAATATGAGTCATGAATTACGCACACCACTCAATGCAATTTTAGGTTTTTCAGTGATGATGCGTGAGACCTCAAATCGTTCAGTTGAGGATAAGACCAATCTTGATATTATTAATCGATCAGGGGAGCATTTATTACAATTGATTAATGATGTGCTTGATATGTCCAAGATTGAAGCGGGACATACTGTATTGGAACCGGTGGATTTTGATTTAACTGCATTGATTGCTGATACAGTTAATATGATGCGGGTACGGGCTGAACAAAAAGGTTTACAGCTTATTCTTGATCTGAGCTCATCTTTTCCACGTTTAATTCATGGTGATGCACCTAAGATTCGGCAGATATTGATTAATTTGCTAAGTAATTCGGTGAAGTTTACTGATACGGGGGGGGTGTCAGTCAAACTGGATGCCAGTTATGATCAGCTTGGCTATATTAGCCTTAAGGCTGAAGTGGAAGATAGTGGTATAGGGATTCCTGAGTCGGATATCCATCGCATTTTCTTGCCCTTTGAGCAACTGGTTCAATCGGTAACTCAAAAAGGGACAGGTCTGGGTTTAGCGATAACTCGACAGTTTGTAGAACTAATGGATGGTCATATTAGTGCTCAAAGCAAGCAAGGCCAGGGGACCGTGATAAGCTTTACTGTCAAAGTACAAGCGGCCAAAAGTGAAGTTAAAAACACAGTTAGAATCATTGAAGATCGACAAGTCATCGGACTGGAGGGAAATCAGCCAGACTATCGCATGTTGATTGTTGAAGATCAGCAAGATAATCAATTGCTATTGCAACAGATACTGGAATCGGCAGGTTTTCAGGTGCGGATTGCTGAGAATGGTCAGCAAGGTATTGATCTGTTTCAACAATGGCAGCCTGATTTTATCTGGATGGACCGGCGTATGCCAGTGATGGATGGTCTTGTTGCAACTCAAAAAATACGCACATTGCCTGCTGGAAACAAGGTGAAGATAGTTGCTTTAAGTGCGAGTGTTTTTGAAGAACAAAAACAGCAGGTTTTGGAGGCAGGGGTAGATGACTTTATACGTAAACCCTATAGACCCAGTGAAATATTTAGCTGTATCAGTAAGCATCTAGGCGTGCGCTATCGATATCGCGAAGAGATTAAAGCGGATAATGATAAACCGGTCAGCATTCTGACAGAGCAGTCCATTGAAAAGCTGCCAGATGAATTAAGAAGCGCACTGTATGACGCGGTAATAGAGCTTGATACTGAAGTGTTGTCGGGTCTTGCTAATGAAATAGAAAAGGTGGATAGCGATTGCGCAGCGGCAATTCGACAGGCGATTGATACTTTTGATCTGAGTTCTTTGCAAAAAGTACTGGGGATAGAGCTTTAATTAAGTTTGTGTATAGTGTCATTCCAGCATGCTCTAAGCAGGAATAAGACTTTGATGTTTTATAGTTTCTTTAGGTTATTAATCGTCACATAAGTTCTTGCACTTAAAGATCTCTAGCATCAGTAGCTAGAGCCGTTTTTATACTGAACATACTTTTGGGACGATTAATACTTTTAAAATACAGGCTGGAGCCCCGAAGAAGTGTCTTAGTCATTTTGTGTCCCTTCCCTGTCTTAGTCAATACTCGATTAAAGAGGTGCTTTCATGAAAAAAATTCTAGTTTTACCCTTGTTATTACTGCTTGTACTGCCAATGCAGGTTGTTGCCGAGAAAAAGGCATCCTATCATTTTGTTATGGTTCCCAAGGTTGTTCATCCCTGGTTTGAGCTGGTCCATAACGGTTCACTACAAGCGGCTAAAATGCTTGAAGAATGGACAGGGTCATCTTTCAAGGTGGAATACCGGGCGCCACAGAAAGCGAATGTGAAGGAACAGAATGAAATTCTGCAAAAAGCCATTGCTGAAGCAGTGGATGGAATCATGATTGATCCGCTGGATGCCAATGAGAATAGAGTGTTTATTCAAAAAGCCCTAGATCAAGGGATTCAGGTCGTTATTTTTGATTCGATGTCACTGGCAGGTATGGACTTGATTAGTATAGGCAATGACTTTTGTGAACAGTCGCAGTTGGCTGCTCATCGACTGGCCAAAATTATGGGTGGCAAGGGCGAAGTAGCGATTATGCAAGGAGTACTCACAGCACCTAATCATATGATGCGGGCTAAATGCCATGAGCAGACTTTTAAGCTTTATCCTGAAATCCGTGTCGTTGCGCGCGGGGTGGATAATGATGATATTAAAACAGCACAGCAAGAGGCTACTAGAATCATGAAGGCATACCCTAATCTGAAAGGCTGGGTTTCTTGCGATGCGGCCGGACCAATTGGTGTAGGCTTGGCTATTAAGGAATTGAACAAAGTAGGCCAGATCGTTTCGGTAGGGACTGCCGATTTGCCGCAGATGATAGAATTAATCAAGGAAGGGGTGGTTGATTCCAGCACCTCGACCAAGCCACGAATGCAGGGTTACTGGTCGGTAATCTCTTTATGGCAGGCAATGCTGGGGGTCAATATGCCAAAACGGATTGATACCGGCGTTGCGATTATTACCAAACGAATGACTGAAAATTACCAGGGATTTTAATGTTTTGCTATAACTTACTAAAATCCTGGAGAAACCTCGAATGCTGAGATTGACTTTGATACAAAAGTTACTGATGGTTTTTTTCTGCCTGTTATTAGGCAATCTCGTTGCTGTATCCTGGATTTATTACGCCTTCTTTAACGAACATATGGAAGGCTTGGCAAAAAAACAACAGGAGACAGCATTTGAGCTGATTTTCGATAATGTGAATAAAACGGTTGCCGATGTGACACCGCCTATTGAGCGTTTTATTACTGATTTTATCAAGAGCGATATTCGGCTTATTAACGCTAGGCAGGATAATCACCGCTTTCAAAATTTAAACGAAACCTCTCTCTACAATGAACTGCCGGCCATTTTTTCCCGTTATAGAAAGCTTGTTTCTGCCGTTGACCGTTTTGCCCCCGCTCATCAGATAAACAAGCTGGTTATTTATGACCAGTACAACACCGCGCGCGTTATCTATCTGAAGACTCAACAACAGCAAAGTGCAGGCGTTTTTCTGGGGCAGCATACGGATGCCCGCTATGTTTCATTCGGTAGACAACAGATGACGCCGCTTGGTGATCAGCTGATTCAATTTCTCTCTCCGCAAGAACTTAGGGAGATAATCAAACCTGAGTTGCCTACAGGACTAACAGAGCAATACAAAGGCGGTATTCCAGAAACAGTTGCAATTAACATGGAGCATTTTAATGCTTTGCCTACGGTTCATTTTTTGTTTTCAATTAAACAAAATGGGCGGCATGCTGCCTTATTAGAGATTGATATTGCTTTGCGTGAACAAGATATTCAGCGCTACGCTAGCTATAGTCATACTGCCATTAATATTTTCGCCAATAATAAGTTGAGTATGGGTAGCTTGAAGGATTATGACAGTTTTGATATGAGTGCAGGCTTATTGCCTAAACAAATTGATTTGTTGAGTTTTCAATTTCCAGCGATTGATTATTCAGAGCTAACGGTTGCCGAAGTGGCCTATTTACAGGGGAGTGTTACTATTGGCAATGATGAGAACTTTATCATTATGACTGCCAGTAATCCTAAAGATGAGCTAATCCAGCGACGTGAAACACTGCTGATATCTATTGCTTTGGTGGTTTTTATTCTAGGGCTGTTTGGTGTGCTAATCAGTGGCACTGTCGGTGCGCGGGTAAACCATTTTATACAACAGTTGCTAGATCAGCTTGAGCAACTGGCACGAGGTGATATCCCTGAAAAAATGCAGGGCGTGAATAAAGGCCAGTTTGGCGAGATTAAGCGAAATTTTAATGCGCTCATTAGCAGTTACGCTAAAACGGTAGAAATGGCTGGAAAAATAGCCCATGGCGAGTTTGATGTTCATCTGAAAGAACGTTCCGAACAGGATTTATTGAGTCGATCCTTGAATATCATGGCGGAGAATTTGATACAGGCTCGCAATACCCTGGAACAGCGTGTTCTGGAACGTACGGCTCAACTGTCTGAGAGCGAAGAACGTTTTCGTAGTCTGGTCAATGATATTCCAGGGGTGGTCTACCGTTGTGCCTTGGATAAGGACTGGACCATGAAATACATAAGTGAAGAAATACAGACTCTGACAGGATATCGTTCATCAGACTTTATTGATAACCAAGTACGCAGTTACACCAGCGTTATCCATCAACAAGACCGTAAGATGGTTGAGCAGGTGATCGATGTAGCCTGCAAACAGACTCAACCTTATGTGCTGGAATATCGAGTCGTGGATAGTTCTGGTGAGATTCATTGGGTTTATGAAAAAGGCCAGGCAAACTACGATGAACAGAGCAGCCAACAGTGGTTAGATGGTGCTGTTTTTGATATTACTGATCGTAAACAGGCGGAACAGGCGTTGAAGGCCTATCAGGAACACCTGGAAGAACTCGTCGAAGAACGTACTGAGGAATTGGAAAAAAGCAATGCCAGACTTCAGCAGGAGAAAGCCTTTACAGCGGGTGTGCTGGAAAATATTGAGGATGGAATTGTTGCTTGTGACAAGGATGGCGAACTCTCAATTTTCAATCGTGCTTCCCGTCAGTTTCATGGTATTGAAGAAGAGGCTTTAGCAGCGGAAGAGTGGGCTAAGCACTATCGTCTTTATCTTGCCGATGGCAAGACGCCGATGCCTCCGGAGGATATCCCCCTGTTCCGCGCTTTTAATGGCGAAAAGGTTCATTGGTATGAAATGGTTATCGCGGCGGTCAATGGCAAGGCGCGTAGTGTGGTTGCTACTGGCCGGGCCATTAGTGGTCCTAATGGGGAAAAGCTGGGTGCGGTAGTGAGTATGCATGACATCACGGCCAGTAAGGAAGCGGGGGAGGAGCGTGCAATCAATGAGTTACGAATCAACTTACTCTATGAACTGAATCGAAATATTTCTGAACTGGATGAAAAAGCATTATGTGAACAGGCGCTGGATATTGCGGTCAAGATTACGGATAGTCAGGTGGGTTACCTGCATATGGTTGATGACGACCAGCAAAACCTCACACTGGTTACATGGAATGATGAAGCCAGAAAATTATGTACCGCATCACATGATAGCCATTACCCTATTGAGATGGCAGGTGTATGGGCTGATGCTGTACGCCTGAAGAAGACGGTGATTCATAACGATTACCCTACTTTAGTGGAGAAAAAAGGCGTGCCTGAGGGACATTTCCCCATACAGCGTCATATGAGTACACCTGCTCTGGATGGAGACTTCGTCAGGATGATTATTGGTGTGGGCAATAAAGAAACGAATTATAGTCCACGTGATGCCCAGCAACTTGAGTTAGTCACCTCAGAAGCAATGAAAATGATCATGCGAAAACGGGCGGAAGAGGCGCTTAAAATTGCCAAAGATGCGGCTGAACGTGCCAATATTGCCAAGAGTACTTTTCTGGCTAATATGAGTCATGAACTGCGCACACCGTTGAATGCTATTCTTGGTTTTTCCCAGATTATGCAGACTAACCTGGCTATTCCCGAAACTGAGCAAGAGCATATCGATATTATTAATCGTTCCGGTAACCATTTGTTGCAATTGATCAATGATGTACTTGATATGTCTAAGATTGAGGCAGGGCGATTGAAACTTGAGCAGGAAGACTTTGATCTCGGCGAACTGATCCGTGATACCACTGATATGATGCGGGTACGTGCCGAGGCTAAAGGTTTGAAACTGATTTTAGACCAGAGTTCTGAGTTTCCCCGTTTCATTCATGGAGATGCCGCCAAGTTGCGGCAAATCCTTATTAATCTGCTGAGCAACGCCATCAAGTTTACCCAGGCAGGTGCTATCTGCCTGCGACTGGCGGTAAAGGATGGTGCTAATCGTGATCTTGTTCTGCTTGGTGAAGTAGAAGATACAGGGACTGGCATTCAGCCAGAAGACCTGGAACGTATATTTCAGCCCTTTGAGCAGTTGTTAGAATCAGTGTCTCAGAAAGGGACAGGATTGGGACTGGCGATTACCCGTCAATTTGTGGAAATGATGCAGGGTGAAATCGGGGCTGAAAGCACGCCCGGTAAGGGGAGCCTGTTTCATTTTAAAGTGCTGGTGGCGAGGGCAGAAACAGGTGCAGTTATTAAAACGACTGCCGAACAACGTCAGGTGATTGCTCTGGAGGCTGATCAGCCCAGCTATCGCATCCTGATTGTGGAAGATCAGCTGGAGAATCAGTTGTTGCTAAAACAATTACTTGAGCCATTAGGATTGAATGTTCGTGTTGCTGTCAATGGTAAAGAAGCGGTAGAACAGTTTCAACAATGGCGTCCCCATTTGATTTGGATGGACAGACGCATGCCGGTGATGGGAGGGGAGGAAGCGACTCGTGAAATTCGTAAGTTGCCAGAAGGTCAGGAGTCAAAAATTATCGCATTGACGGCCAGTGCCTTCAAAGATGAGCGGGAGGTTATCTTGTCAGCAGGGATGGACGACTATATCAGCAAACCTTATCGTCCTGAAGAGATATACGACTGCATGGCCCGCCATTTGAATTTGCGCTACCAGTATAAAGAAGCCCTTATTGATCATAAAGTGTCTGTGCCGACACAATTGAACCCTGGTATGTTGTCCGTATTGCCGAAAAGATTTCTTGAAGCATTGTTAGATGTTACTGAAGCCGGAGATGGCGAAGAGGTGAGAAAACTGATTGTCTCAATGTTTGATAAGGATGCGGTGGTTAGCAATGCTTTGATGCAATTAGTAGATGGCTACCATTTTGATGCGTTGGCGGTGCTAATAAAAGCTGCTTTAGCAGACTTAAAGACTGGAAAAAGTTGACTGATTATCCCGCTGATTTCTGGTCGACTATACTATTTATAAGTCGAGTAAAAATCTGAATAAAAGGACGATGTCATCTCGATGCGGGAGAGAGCTTAGGCTAAGTTGCAGTAGTTAAGTTAAAGACTCTTTCTAGTGCTCTAACAATATAGGAATGATGAATAAGATAACATAACTCCCCCCCATTTTTCGTTCCCACCGTATTCGGTCACTGCCATTAAGTTAAGAGCAATGCAAGAATGGGGCGCAGTGCTTTAGCCTGCTTTCATTGCTGAAATTAGCAGGCTAAAGCACTGCGCCCCAATAGCTATACTCTTAACTTAATGGCAGTGACGCGGGAGCATGGGAACAAGATAGGCTGGTTTTTTGTTAATAGCCATATAATTTAACTGAGAGGAAGAAATATGAACATGCCCTTTTTAAGATTATCAATATTAGCGTTCAGTCTATTTGTTATCAGTACGACGAGTGGATCTGCACAAGAACTGATACTTATTACAGAAAATGCACCGCCAAATTC
>ENA-ORXI01002872-ORXI01002872.1-sediment-metagenome-genome-assembly--contig:-NODE-2872-length-12037-cov-5.969398_pt1 | contig 12037 bp, 6 predicted proteins | sample MGYA00237861_ERZ511468 | MGnify/ENA primary metagenome ERZ511468 (study PRJEB26299, sample SAMN06266213) | sediment metagenome | isolation source: Hudson Canyon methane seep mesocosm | place: USA:Hudson... | reverse complement strand
AACTTAATGTGGCTCTAAACAAACCACAGGATTATAAAAAACCAGTAAATTCCTTAGTTAGTGATATATGACTCTTTAAGCTGTGATTGATTAATAGCAATGTAACTTAATGATATTGGGCTTAGTAATTATGTTGCAATTGTGACATAGGTAGTGAATTAGATTGGCTTATAAATAAAGCACCTGAACCTGACAAGATAAGCCCTCTAATTCCGGGAAGCATAAATTCCCTTCGCTATCGCACATTTTCCAATAAGAAATACAGCTGCCAAGAACCTCTGGGGCAGAAAATTCAACGCTTATTTCTGTTGTTTCTCCTGGTAATAAGGGGGCAATAGCTATTTTATATTCAGAGGGGATAAGTCCTCGTTTACCTATAGGGGGAGCAAAACTAGAAGTTTGGCTGGTAAATGTAATTTGATCATCCATACAAACCATAAAACGGCTTAACCATTCAACGCTACCAGCATTTTGAATTTTCCAGGTCTTAATAAAGGATTGTCCAGGTTTGACTTTTGTGTTGTCAGGAATAGTCACGTCACGAACAAAGGCACTGCCATCATTTGAGTAAAAAGATAAAGGGGTTGGATTGACGGGCAAGTTTATGCTCTCAAACATATGGCGTAATAATATTTGAGGGTGAGTCTGCAGTGTATTTGCCAGTTTTACCACAGTGGACACCCGCGCGTTTTCAGCGCTCCCAGACATTAATTTATAAAGGTTGTGGCGACTCATATCGCTTTTCTTAGCCGCCTCGGTAAGCGAAATATCGAGGGCTTTACACTGTTGTCTAATATAGAGTTCAAAATTTTTTTTACTCATTGGAGAATGAGGCGAATTAGGTTTTATGTTGGAAAGGTAATATTACATATTTGTTACGAGGGAGGCAAGGGAAGATGTTTGTTGCTAGGTCAGAGAGAGTAAAGGGTGGGGCTGGTTTACATTTCGAGAGGATGAGGTGTTGTCAACTAAAGTATGCAGGTAGTGTGATATTGTTCACAAAATTTAGTTAAAAATCATTCATTCAAAAATGAAGCAGGATGAAAAAATAATATATCTAAGTTAAGTGATCGTTGAAATAAATACCTATAAGAGATAATGATGATTTGTAAATATAGATTTAAGCTACATCAAATTTTTAATAACTTTATTGTTGTGTGTTTGTTAATGATAACTCCAGATGTTTTATTGGCAAGTAATTACCCTATTAAAAGTGATGATAAATACTTTAATCTTGAAGAGTATTTAGGTCATAGTGTCATCTATCCAAAAATTTTAGCTCGTCAAGATTTGAACCCTATTATAATGAGTGATGGAAATAATGTAATCATTGATTATTTTAATAATAATCAAATACAATCTTTTAGGGCTGTGATAAGGGATGTTATTACTAGGGATAATTTAGGTCATATTTCTAAAGTAAAATTTTATGGTAGTACAAATACAACTTTAAGTAATGAAGAAAAGTTAAGTAACTATATTGATAGTGTTGCAGATTTTTTAAGTACAGCTAGGACAATAATATTTTCTTATGATTTTAAAAAAAACTTTGATGCTGAAAAAATAGCAAAAGATGACTTTGCTAAAATGGATAAATATTTTACATTGTTAAAGAAGTTCAAAGTGCAAGGCCAGTCGGATAGTTTTGATCAGTTAGAACAATTGAAAAGTTTGGAATCATGGTATAACTCATCAAGAATTCCAGAAATAATTTCGTCTTCATTTGGTAAGAAAATAGCTGTGTATGGAGATCCTGTTTTCAATAAGACGCTTGCAGAAATTTCAACAGTTGGACATTATGGAAGAGGTATTACATCAGTCGATACTGATTTGATAATAGCAATAAATAAATTAGGAAATTTGATAGATAGTCATTTCAATCACTCAGACCCATTAGGGGCAGTTGATGAACTAAAGCCTGTTTACGATGCTTTGGCTTCATATAAAAAGGAGTTACAGGATATACAAGATTATGTCACTAATGTGAATGGAGATATATCGGAAATTAAAGTTAAAGAGTTTGATGGTTATGTAGATGCAGTTAAAAATGTATCTGGTAACCCTAAAATATCTAATATAATTAAAAGCATAGATGCAGCTGGTACAGTTGTTTCCATCGGGCTTGGAATATATAAGAATGTTTCAATAGTTTTTGATAATCAAAATGAAGATTATGCAATTAAAAGGGCAAAATTAGAGCAGTTGGGTGAATATTATAGAGATATAGATATTATAAAAAATGCGATTGACCTTGAAAAGAACTATTTGGATGATGTTAGGGATAGTTCTTTTAATAAATACATAGATTATGTTCAGAACAATACGCTAGAATTTACTAAAGATGCAATTTCTTTAGGTATGGATATTAGCTCATTAACAAATTTATTCATTAAAAATAAAACCTTTGAAAAATTTTTAGGTAAGTCTGGCAAAGTATTTGGTGTTGCTTTTAATTTATCAGACATATACCAAACGAGAGAAAATTTTAAAGCACAAGGAGCAAGAATACTTGCTTCACATATTTTATCTTCTATTAAGGATGATACAGGGCTAGATGATGAATTTACTATGTGGTCAGCGTTATTTGGAAAATATGCAGGTAAACAGCTTATAACTCTTTATTACTGGACTCCTGGTTATGATGCAATGGAAGATGTTTCATCTATTTGGATGAAAATAAATATAACCTCTGACTTGATTCTTAGTGCTAATAATCCTTTTTCTTTTATTACAAAATCAGCTAATTATTTACAAAATATAGTTGGTACATCTGCAAGGGATGGAATCTGTGGTTTGGTTGATTTATGTGTTACTTATGATAACTATATAGAAAGTTATGCTCGATTTAGTAACTTATATGATATTGAGTTTAGAAAGATATTTGGTGTTGTTTCTGATAATAAATTCCACTTAAATAAATATCAATTATTGAGTAATATAGTTGTTAGTAAACATAATATATTTTCTTCTATATTAATTAATGAAGAGTCTATTTTTAACTCAATAACTACCAATAATAATAAAAAAGACCTATACTTTAATTATAAAGAATATGGAGAGGGTAACCATATAGTTGGAATAAGGCTTATAAATGTTAATTCTAGTAGAGAGGATCTTACAGTTGATATTGCATATCAAGAAGATTCATCATTATTATTAAGGGAAACAGCCACTTTTCATGACTCTTTTCAACCTTTAAGGAGGAATTTGAAAAATGTTAATTTTAAAAGGTACCCCTTTTCTGATATAAGGCTAGTAATTAATAACCAGTTTTTAAATGAAGATTATGCATTGCAGTTAAATTTTAAAGATAAAAATAGTTTTCAATTAAATCTTGCAGAAATAGATGCTTTTTCTAAAAAGCTAAGTATATCTAATATTTCACAAAAGCCATTAAATGTAGATGAAGTTATTAGGAAAAACTCAGAATATACATTTTTATCAAATATTTTACCTTCTCGAGATAAGAAGTCTATTGATGTAATTCAAAAAGATAAGCCATGGTCTTTAGTTGATTTTAGTGATGATGGCTCTTATATCAATGTTTTTTATGGAAAAGACTTTGGAGAAATTCATCACACGGTTATTGACACTTTAACGAATAAAACAACAGATATTTATTTTCCTGTTATTGATTACAAAATCAATAAATCAATAGTTAATGAAAATATTATAAATTCAGCTGTTTTTTATGAAACGTTTAAAGATCCAATAAACAGTAAATATATTGATAAGGTCTATGAATATATTGAAAGAAAACTAAAATCTGACGGTGTGACAGAAAATATAAATTATGCGACTGGAAGTTACCTGGATAATGCAATATATAATTTGGCGATTCCTACAACTGAACCATCGATGTTAGTAGTATTGTCGAAAGATGCTTTTTTTAATGAAAATACCCGTGAAATAACCAGTCCTAAAGGTTCTGAAATACGATTAAGTTTCGACAAATATTTTACAGCTAAAGAAGGGTTTATAAATGCTGGAGCATTATCTCAAGCAATTACAATAAAATGGGCAACAGCGGCAAATCGTGATGAATTTTTTAGTGAACCTGCATCGTGGGATAGCACTACATTACAATTGGTTTTTAATTCTCCGACTAATGAGGATTTTATTTTAGTAGGTGTGGAATATCCTACTGAAACTGGCACAGACCTAGTTCCTTTTCCAGCTAAAATTAATGCAAATATTATTAATTCAACAAATCCTGTTGCTATTTCTGTAGGTGATGGTTATTCGGTTGCTTTGCAGTCTGATGGTACTTTATTGGCTTGGGGGGGAAATTATCAAGGACAGTTAGGGAATGGGACAACAGTTTCTAATAATACGCCTAATCTGGTTGTTGATGAAGCTAATACCCCTATAAATAATATTAGGGCCATAGTTTCTAAGGGCACTCATAACCTTGCTGTCACAACAAACGGGGAATTATTGGCTTGGGGTAATAACGAGAATGGTCAATTAGGTAATGGCTCCACGGTCAATCAACTGCATCCTGAATATGTGGTTGATAATGAAAATAATAAGGTAACGGGAATAAAAACTGTTGCAACTGGGTATGGTCATACCGTTGCATTGAAGACAGATGGTACGTTATTGGCTTGGGGGAGAAACAGATTAGGGCAGTTGGGTGATGGTACAGAGGTAAGCAGACTGATGCCTGTTGTCGTTAAAGGTGCTGATAACCAACCTGTTACAGGTATTCGTTCAATTGTTGCAGGGCCTTCATCTTCGTTAGCTTTAAAAGCTGATGGCTCTATTTTAGCTTGGGGTAAATGGGATGGAACGCAAGAAGACTATGATAGGGTTGTTAATTCAATTGTTCCTCTTGAAATGCTTGATAGTTCCGGGGCGATAATTAGAGGTATTAAAGAAATTGCAGCTAGTGGAGATCGCATTTATGCATTAGATGCAGATAATAATATAGTAACTTGGTATAGGGTCTCGACTGGCAGAGCAACGCCAATAGTGCTGGTTGATAGCTCTGGAGGACCTATCGCAGATATTAAATCTATTGTTGCAGGATCACCTCTTTTTGCTCTGAAAAATAATGGAGAATGGTTAACTTTGCAAGGAACCGGCCGTATATTTACTGGATCAAGATATGAGGTTGTTCCAGCACTATTAGTTGATAGTCAAAATACACCAATAAGTGATATTCAGTCAATTGCAACGGGGTCTTATTCGCATTCGCTTGCTTTAAAGGCAAATGGTTCTGTATTGGCTTGGGGTGGAAATGGTTCAGGTCAATTAGGGGATGGTTCAACAATTGATCAAGTATCTCCAGTTGCTGTTATTGATCAAAATGATGTGCCTATTAATCTCTATAATTCAGGTACAACTACAAGCTTAGATTCAGTTGCACTTGCAGCTGGAGGCGGAAGCTCATTTGCCTTAAAACCTGATGGTACATGGCTAGCCTGGGGAGCAAATTATGATGGGAAATTAAGTGTTGGTAGTAATCCTGAAGAATTTATGTATCCTGCTCCACCAATGACTGTCCTTGATGGTTTAGGGAATGATTTAACAGGAGTCCAAATTATTTCTACAGGAATGAGTCATAGTATTGGACTAAAAGAAGATGGATCTCTTTTGGCTTGGGGATCAAATGGTTTGGGACAATTAGGTAATGGTACTACCAACCCAAGTCTATCTCCTGTTGAAGTGTTTGATAGTCAAAACAATAAAGTAACAGGGGTTCAGTCTGTTGTTGTATCGGGTGAACGTAATCTTGCTGTTAGAGTGGATGGTACTTTGTTAACTTGGGGCTGGGATGGACGTAGCTCTTTGAATTATGAATTTGGTACACCTGGTTTTAATAGTACAGCACAAATTATTTTAGATGGAAATGGACAAGCCATAACAGGTGTGCAAAATGTTTTTTCTTTTATCAGTCAATATGGCGACCATACTATTGAGTATGTCTTAAAAGATAATTTGTTATTTACTTTGGAACCTAATTTTGTACAAACAGGGATTGATGAGTTTGGTTATGGGGTATTTGTAGAGCAGGGAAATAAACTTGTTCCTGTAATGAATGGCAGAAATTTAGATGGAGATCCTGAAGGAATTGCATTATCAGGGGTAAAATCAGTTGGAATGATTGTAGAAAACTTTAGTGAGGAAAAAATAGTTTTCTTAATGGCTGATGGCTCCTTGGTTAAATGGGCTGAATGGTTTTATGATTTTAATTCTGGTTGGCGCCGTGAAGTAGAGTCAATAGTCGATGGCGTTGGGAGCTCAGTGACGGGTGTAAAAAGCATTTCATCTTCAGGCAGGTCGTTGATTGCATTAAAAGAAGATGGAACTGTGTTGGCTTTGGGGGCAAATAGCCAGGGTGAGTTGGGAGATAATACAACAATAAATCGTAGTAACGCAGTCAATGTGGTTGATGTTAACGGTAGTGCTATCGCAGGTGTCCAGGCTTTGGCAACAAGTTATGGACATACCATCGCCTTAAAAGATGATGGTACCGTTCTAACATGGGGGAATAATTATGATGGGATGTTAAGCGTTTATCCTCTTTATGATCAAATTATACCTTATGCAACCTCCGTTATGGTTTATGACGATGAAGCTTCAGACCCTTATGGTTATGGGGAGCCCGTGTATAAGTCACTAAATCTAGGTAGTTCTGTTGAGGTTGAAGAAGTAACAGTTGGTTGGGTTTCTGAATTTCCTGAAGAAAACACCATTCTAACTACATCGTTTCTTAAAACCTGGAAGTTTACTCAAGATATTTCAGCTTTTAGTGTTTCTATTATAAGTAGCACTTATAACAACGTTGGCCTAATTTCCGTAGTGGCTGATCAAGTCAATGTAGAGTTAACACCTAATATGGCTAATGCAGAAAACAGAATTGATCTGCAGTTAACGGACAATAATGGAAATATTGTTAAAGTTGATAATAGCGATATTTTCTGGTCTGTGACTAAAACAAATCATGCTCCTCAATTAGTGAATGACCAAGTAACGCAAATGGTGGGGGGTATTGAAGATACCTTGGCTTTAACCATTGAAACCTTTGATGTAGATAATGATGCGGTTGTATTGAGTGTTGTAGATACTGATGGAGGAAATGTCAGTTTTACGGGTAATCGTTTGTATGCTTCGTTTGCTGATAATCAAACTATCCATAATATAAAAATTGCTTTAGATGACAGCAAAGAATCAGTAACGGTTGATATTCCTGTACTGCGCTTTGATAGCAATACCATTAAAACGTTTTATAGCGATGTGACAGAGAATCATCTTTATTACGAAGACATTGCTTTTGCAACTTTAGTTAGGGCTGTTTGGGGACAAGCTGACCTAAAAAATAATCAACGACGGAAATTTAAACCTGATAATAATGCTAGCTGGGCAGAAGCATTAAAAATGGTGGTTAAAAGTGCGGCTATTGCCAATAAAATTGAGTTGCCAGATAGTGAGTTTTATTTACAAACTTTCCCTCAATGGGCAATGCCGTATTACACGTTTGCACGTGAACAAGGCGCGATCAATTTTAAAAAGGACGATTTGAGTATTACTTACCCAAGCCGTGAAGAAATTGCCATGCTGATTGTACGAACGTTAGGGCTGGATCAAAAGCTAGAAGATTTCCCTCAATTAACCTTGGAATTTTCAGATAAAGCTCTATTTACTGATGCGGTAATGGATCGATATGCTCAGGTAGCTCGTATTTATGGTTTGTTTATGACTAATGGTGTTGCTAATCCACAAGCCAAAGTGACACGTGGGGAGTTGGCGCAGGTGATCTCCAGAATTTTTATGATGCCAAGTGCTAATATTTTTAGTATTGACGGTGTTGAGTATGGTGATACTTTTGAGATCGAACCATTAATTAACAAAAAAGCGCAGATAATTAATGATGCTTTTCAACTGGTTGATAGTAGTGGTGATTTGACGGTTGAATATGCAATTAATTTTCAGAAAATTACTGATGCACCGGAACATAATTCTGTTGTTTTTATTGTAGATAGTTCTACTTTAAATGTGGGTTCAAATACGGTTATTGCATTAATTGATAATCATGGCGTTAGGGATTTTATTACTAAGGAAATTAATGTTAGTTTTACCGATAATGATTTTGATGGAGTGCAAGATGCTACAGATGTATGGGCTGATGATTATCGCTATCAGTACGATATTAATCAAAACAGCATCCCTGATATTATGGACTCATTTTATGTGTTGTCAGGAAAAACAGTAGAAGATTCTGTTTCAATGGGACATTTAACCATTCCTATTACTGAATTAATTAGTAGTGGTGGCTTTGTCTGCCCACAAGATGCGGTTGTTGCTTATGACCCTAATACAGGTGAATTTCAAGAATATACAGGACTTTGTGATGTACCTGCTGCCTGGGTAGTTTTCCCTGGTATTCCTACTATTGCGCCTGTAACGGGAACGTTTAACAGTCGTGTAGCGGTTACTTTAGATAGTGAGCTAAGTACCACGATTTATTACACCGTTGATGGAAGCACACCTGATACATTGTCAGCAGTTTATAACACGCCTTTATTATTAGAGAACAGTGCGACTGTAAAAATGCTAGTGATTTCTGCTGATGGTAAAGCGAGTCCTATTATCAGTGAAAGCTATACCGTTCTTAATAAGAATGTTTGGTCACCAATTCCAGGGTTAAGTTGGCAATATCAATTACAAGGTGTTTTAGACCAATCTGTTTCTGCACGTGTTTATGATGTTGATTTGATAGATACCCCGCATGAAACGATTGAGACATTAAAAGCCAATGGTTCACGAGTCATTTGTTATTTTAATGCCGGAGCATGGGAAAACTGGCGTAGTGATGCGACTGACTATCCTGAGTTTGTAAAAGGTAATGCAGTTGATGGTTTTGCTGATGAACAGTGGTTAGATATTCGAGAAGTGGATGCTATATCTCCCTTAATGCAAGCTCGATTTGATTTGGCTGTAACAAAAGGTTGTGATGCGGTAGAGCCAGATAATGTTGATGCTTTTAGTCATAACACTGGTTTCCCATTAAGCGCTGCTGATCAAATCAATTACAATCTTTGGTTATCAAATCAAGCCAATGCTCGTGGATTATCCATAGGCTTGAAAAATGATTTGGCACAAATACCAAGCTTAGAACCATTTTTTGATTGGGCGCTGAATGAACAGTGTTTTGAGTTTAATGAATGTGGAGCATTGCAACCATTTATTACTGCTAATAAAGCAGTATTTGGTGTTGAATATAAAACTGCAGTTAATACACCTGATACAGCAAATATTTGTTCAATTTCTGAGGCTAATCAATACAGCTGGATTATTAAAAGACCTGAGTTGGATGCTTGGGTTGATGCCTGTGCTGATTATCGTGCATTTATAGACGAAGATAATGACGGTGTGATTGATAATGAAGATAATTGTTTGTCTGCAGATAATTTAATGCAAAGAGACACAGATAATGATGGTTTTGGTAATCGCTGTGATACTGATTTGAATAATGATGGTGTAACTAATTTTGCTGACTTCGCTGGTTTTAGGCAAAAATTTAATTCAGCTGACCCTGATGCAGATTTTAATGGCGATGGTGTTGTTAACTTTGCTGACTTTGCTGTGTTTAGATCACTGTTTAATAGCCAGCCAGGACCCGCAGCAGGTCATTAATTAAATTTTAGAAAATGAGAATATTTAAAATGAATTTTAAGAGAATAGTACAATTTTTGTTATTAACCGTATTTGGTTGTGTTGGGACTGCACACGCGATAAGTATTGGGGCAAATTCTGAGCCTAAGCTGGTGAATCTTGACGAGTCGGGGCTTGTCGCAATCAATATTGATTTTGATGTTGAGTCACAAGGCGGGGCGTTTCGAATAAATTTTGATGAAACTATTGCAGCAAACCCTGTTTTTAGATTTGAGGATGATTTGAATACCAAGTTTGGTATTACAGAGTTGACTGTGGATGATACTAATGCCGGTTATCTTGAGTTAGGTATTGGGACATTAAGTTTTACTCAGGGTGTTTCAGGCGCTGGACTATTAGGTAATTTTTCATTTGATGCTATTGCTAAAGGTGAGTTTATACTCGGTTTTAATGACGGTTTTGGTGGTTTTTCTGATTTCAATACATTTCAACCCCAAGATATTAATTATCAAAACACAACAGTTAAAGTGGTTAGTAACGTTCCTGTACCAGCAGCAGTATGGTTTTTTGCCAGTGGTTTAGGTGTATTGTGTTCTCGTAAAAGAAAATGTCAATAAGGCGTATTTTAGAGTTATCCTTTTTAAATTATGAGATTATTTGAAATGAATTTGAACCGTTATATACAAATATTAATATTGTCTTTTTTTTATGTAGTTTCCGCTCAGGCTAGCCTTGTGGCGGTAGAGCTGATTGATGATGTCATGTTGGTAGGAGAGCAAATACAAGTTGATGTTAACATCGATTTTGGTGGAGAAAATGATGAGTCAATAGGGGGGACATTTCAATTAAGTTATAACGATTTAATTTTAACCAACCCAGTTTTTGAATTTGAGACGGATGTTGTTTTATCCTCTTATGGCATACAGTCTGAATATAATAAAGTTGGGAGTGATGCAGCAGGTAAATTAAATATAACATTTGGTACGCTTGACTTTTATACTGGTGTTACTGGCGTAGGAAGATTAGGTTCTTTATATTTTGATGCTATAGCCAAAGGTAAGGCTGAATTGAGTTTAATTGATTATAAAGGTGGGTTTTTGGACTCAGTAAGTTTCCTTAAGAAAACTATTCAATATCAGGGTACTGAAGTGAATGTTGTTAAAACTGTCCCGTTACCAGCATCAATAATGATGTTTCTGACAGGGTTGAGTGTTTTAACTGCCCGTAGAAAACGAAACTGGTGATCACGACTTTATAGGCGTGAAAAAATAAATGCCTTGTGGCCGTAAATAAAGGTTGGTTTGATCCGTTCTTGAGTAATAAATTATCATGGCTATTAACAAAGCACAGGTTAGCAAAAAATTAGCTCATCTTATTCCCTGTCTTATTTTTCTTTCAAATGTAGAGACGTTGCATGCAACGTCTTTTCTCGATAAAACAATTAAAGGCTGATATCTCTAAGCCAGCAAACCATCCAACTCATGTTTCATTTCCAAAGCATATAAATCATCAAAACCACCTACATGTAGATCTCCAATATATATCTGGGGAACAGTACGGCGGCGAGTTTTTTGCATCATTTCTTCGCGTAGCCCAGGTTTGGAATCTACGTTAATTTCAGCGTAAGGTGCATTTTTCTTGTCTAGTAGTCTTTTTGCCATGGTGCAATAAGGGCAGAGATTTGAAGTGTAAATGAGTATTTCTGACATGTTATATTAATATATCCTAATGTAATAATTTATTTTAGCGTTGTTATAAGGTTTGTTCAAGTGCAATGGCTTTTTCATAATACTTAATTATGTTCTGTGCCGCTTGTTCCATATTGTCGGCATAAGCAATAACGCCATCTATATGCCCCAGCATGGTAAATATTTTTTTCTGTTTTAATTGCTCTGATTGTAGTAATCGTGCAACTTCAGCAGCCATTTCTGGTGTGCCATAAGCTATATTGGCCGCTGTGCAAGGGAGATCTAGCCTTGCTGTATTATTCCATATTTCTGGGTTATGTACATGAATAACCGCTTGTACACTGTTATCGTGTAGATAAACACTGGCATGAGTAAGTGCTTCAGAGGATGGTTTGTATAAGCCTTGCGAGTCTAGCTGGTTGCTATTGGGATTTGCATTTAACACCTGGCAGTAATGCCGACTTGATAATTCTGCTATCCCTCCGGTTTGTGTACCACTTATTAAAAATTGATCTAATTTTGTGTCGCTAGTGTGTATGCGTTGGCTGATATTGCCAAAGCCATAGCCTTCATATCTGTCTTTCTGTTGCCCAATAAGCTGTAGCTTAAATAAAACAGTGCGCCATGCATTTATTTCAGAAAGTGAAATAATTGGGTCTATTGCCTTATCTATATGGTTTATGCTGTATTTAATAACGCCTTCAATTTCTGCCATGGCTTAAGACTAT
>ENA-ORXI01002871-ORXI01002871.1-sediment-metagenome-genome-assembly--contig:-NODE-2871-length-12042-cov-5.434517_pt1 | contig 12042 bp, 10 predicted proteins | sample MGYA00237861_ERZ511468 | MGnify/ENA primary metagenome ERZ511468 (study PRJEB26299, sample SAMN06266213) | sediment metagenome | isolation source: Hudson Canyon methane seep mesocosm | place... | reverse complement strand
TGACTGGTTATTAAAAGCTATAGATGTCACTATGAATTCTAATTCTGGTGTTCCTACTTTAGGTGTGGGTTTTATATATAAAATAGAGGTTCCTTTCCCTAGCATTGAAGAACAGAAGTTAATAGCCATAAACCTAGATGCTATAGCCGATAGAATAAATCGAGAAAACCAAAGTTTAGCTAAACTAAAATTACAAAAACAAGGCCTAATGCAAGACCTGCTAACCGGCAAAGTCCGTGTTAATGTCGATCACCCCGAAACAGCCAATGTCTGAAAACCTCAACCCTGATAAGGCACTGATTTTTCGCATCGTACACCGAAGTAATATACCGTGGATTCTGGATAATGGTATGTATTGCCGCAATGCTGAGGTACAAGCCCCAGATTACCAAAGCATTGGCAATAACGAGCTGATTGAAAAACGCCAACATAGGAAAGTAGCGATTAGTCCTTTCGGAACATTGAGCGATTATATTCCGTTCTATTTCACACCTTATTCACCGATGATGTATAACATCAAAACAGGTTTTTCTGGTGTACAGCAGGTAGACAATGAAGAGATTGTGATTGTGGTCAGTAGCTTGCCACGCCTACAGGAAAAAGGTATTGATTTTGTTTTTACCGACCGTCATGCTTATCTATTTAATACTACTTTTTACAATACGCTGGATAAATTGGATCAAATCGACTGGCCTATCTTGCAACAGCGAGATTTTCATCGAGATGCCGATAACCCTGAGAAAATAGAACGTTATCAGGCAGAAGCTTTGGTATATCAGCATTTACCTGTTGAGGCGGTTATCGGTCTGGTTTGCTATACTGATGACATTAAAGAACAATTGCAACAGTGGGCTGATGAGCGTCAGCAATCACTTAAAATTGTTAAAGAAACACGGTGGTATTTTTAAATGATTCGTTATACACAAGGTAATTTACTGGAAGCTGAAGTCGATGCACTGGTTAATACCGTCAATACTGTTGGCGTGATGGGCAAAGGCATTGCTTTGATGTTTAAAGAGGCGTTTGCTGATAATTTCAAACGTTATGCTGCAAGCTGTAAAGCGGGTGAACTGACAACTGGAAAAATGTTTGTCACCGAGCGTCAGGATTTATTTGGTCCTAAGTGGATTATTAACTTTCCTACTAAACAGCATTGGCGTAATCCAACTAAACCGGAATGGGTACTTGAAGGCTTGTGCGATTTACATAAAGTGATTATAGAGCACAATATTCAGTCGATTGCTATACCGCCTTTGGGGTGTGGTAATGGTGGACTGGATTGGCAAGAGGTTAAGCCGATTATTGAAACTGCATTAGCTGATCTGGAGACTGTGGATATTGTGGTGTATGAACCTACGACAACTTATCAGAATGTAGCTAAAAAGCAGGGCGTTAAAAAACTAACCCCCGCACGGGCTTTGATTGCTGAGTTAATCCGTCGTTATTCGGTATTAGGGCTTGAGTGTTCATTGCTGGAAGTACAAAAACTGGCTTGGTTCTTGGAACGCTATATTGAAAAAATGGCGCCTGATAACCCTTTAAAGTTAAAGTTCTCAGCTAATAAGTTTGGTCCTTATACTAACCGTTTAGAGCATTTATTAAATGCGATGGATGGCAGCTATTTACATTGTGAAAAACGTATCGCAGATGCAGAACCCTTAGATGTTATTCGGTTTGATGATGAGCAAAAAAATACAGTACAAAACTATTTGAAGGGGACTGAGGCCAAAGAATACCAGGATGCATTACAGGCGACTGCTACATTAATTGATGGCTTTGAGTCCCCTTTAGGGATGGAGCTATTGGCTACTGTTGATTGGTTAATTTACAAAGAAGGTTGTAAGGCAACGCTTGTTAGTATTAAGCAGGGATTACAGCAATGGCCGGGCGGTCATGTGGCTGCACAGCGTAAATTAAAATTATTTGATGATCGTTTGCTTGGCTTTGCCTTGGAGCGCTTGGCAAACTGTCCTATTACATAGGGAAGGGATATGTCTGAATACACGGAAGTAGAACAACCTTTTTTACAACAGTTAAATAAGCAAGGTTGGGAGATCATTGACCAGGGGCAAGGTATTCCGCAAGAAGCTAGCATCAGTTTACGTGCTAGTTTTCGTGAATGGATATTACCCGCTGTGTTTAACAAGGCAATTTCTGCCATTAATAAAACGGATAGCGGCCAGCCCTGGTTAACTGATAACCAGTTACAGGATTTACAAAGCCAAATCCTGAGACAACCGAACCGTACTTTACTGGAAGCGAATGAAGCGATTCAGGCTTTGTTGTTTAAAGCACAAGTGAATGAGAATGAACTGACAGGGGAACAAGACCCTGTTGTTAAACTGATTGATTTTGCTCATCCAGAAAATAATCAGTTTCATGCTATCAATCAATTCCGTATTGATACCCCGGGATGCGTTAAGCAATTTATCATTCCCGATATTGTTCTGTTTGTGAATGGTATTCCTCTAATTGTGGTGGAGTGTAAATTAGGAGGGCCTAACTGTGCCAATCCAATGCATGAAGCCTTTGCCCAATTGCAGCGTTATCGTAATGGCCGCAAAGCAACCTTGCAGGCTGGTTTAAAGGAAGGCGAGGCGCGTTTATTTCATAGCAATCTATTTGTAGTGCGTAGCAGTGGTGTAGAGGCCGATTATGGGACGGTCACTTCCGGGGAAGAGCATTTCTATGCCTGGAAAACGTTATGGCCTGAAGGTGATGGTCTTGCCAAAGAGATGAATCAGCAGCAACAGTTGATTGCTGGCATGTTGAGCAAATCGAATTTATTACAGGTTTTACGTACCTCTACCGTGTTTATGGATACGGATAGTGGACCACGTATTAAAGTAGTTTGCCGGTATCAACAGTTTCGGGCGGCGAATAAAATATTACAGCGCTTGCGTGAGGGTAATAATGCCATGGAGCGCAGTGGCGTGGTTTGGCATACTCAAGGCTCGGGTAAGTCACTGACCATGGTTTTTGTGGCGCGTATGTTAAGGGCTTCGACAGATTTAAATGATTTTAAGATTGTATTGGTTAATGACCGGTCTGATCTGGAAGAACAGTTAACTAAAACAGCGGTATTGATTGGCGGCTGGGTTAATGTGATAGAGAGTTCCAAGCAATTACGAGATCATTTGAGCAGTGATACCTCAGATATTAATATGGTAATGGCGCATAAGTTTCTGTTACGTGAGCACAGTTTACCGGTAAAAGTAGCTGAGGCACTGGGAACATATCAGGCAATTCCTTCAGCCACTACTTTTGGTGTGGTCAATAGCTCTGATCGAATCATTTTAATGATTGATGAGGCACATCGTACCCAAGGATCGGATTTAGGTGATAATATTTTTGAAGCCTTTCCGAACGCCACCCGCATTGCTTATACCGGTACGCCACTGATTACCGAACGGCATGGTGAAAAGAAAACCTGTAAACGCTTTGGTGCTTATATTGATACTTATCGTTTGATGGATGCAGTTAAAGATGGCACAACCTTACAAATATTATACGAAGGTAAAACCATTGATACGGCGTTGAATGAAAAACATGCGTTTGAAACAGGGTTTGAGGATTTATTTAAAGACCGGACTGACGCAGAGTTATTGGCAATTAAGAAAAAATACGGGGCTACTGGTGATATTTTAGAGGCAGAGCAGCGTATTAATGACATCGCTAAAGATATGGTCAATCATTATGTTGATAATATTCTTCCCAATGGTTTTAAAGCACAGGTTGTGTGTCATTCTAAAGTGGCTGCGATGCGTTATCAGTTAGCGATACAAGAGGCTATAGTCGAAAGAGCGGAGCAAGAGCGTCTTGAGTCTACGCCTGATTTGGCATTGATTAAGAAAATTGAGTTTTTAAAGGCTGCGGTGATTATTTCTTCCAGTGGCACTAATGAAGCGGCTTTTGTTACCCAAGTTAGAAAGCAAGCTAAGACTTGGAATGCGGTGGAGAATTTTTGTAAGCCGTTTGATCTGGAAGATAGTGATAAGGAATATACGGGTATCGCGTTTTTAATTGTTTGCGATATGTTGCTAACGGGCTTTGATGCACCAGTAGAGCAAGTTATGTATATCGATAAAAAAATCCGTGAGCATACCTTGTTGCAAGCGATTGCAAGAACTAATCGAGTGGCTAAGGGTAAAAGCCGGGGGTATATTGTTGACTATATTGGTTTGGCGAATCATTTAACCGATGCCTTAACCATTTATGCTGCAACTGATGAACAGGAAGAGTTGGCACTAAGTCTGAAAAGCATTACTTCTGAAGTGCCTGTATTGGAAGAGCGTTATCAACGTCTGGTACAACTTTTTAGTGGGCATAAAGTGCAAGGTATCGAGGACTTTGTGCAAGGCCGGTTAGCTGATGTTCAGGCTGATGCGCAAGTGGTACATCAGGCTGTAAATTTGCTTAAAGATGAAAAAAAACGTGCTGATTATGAGGTGTATTTAAAAAAATTCCTGATGAGTCTGGATATTATTTTGCCGCATGAATCTGCATTCCCTTTTCGTGTACCCGCTAAACGCTTTGCTTATATTTTAAGAGTGGCTAAAGAACGTTATAAAGATGATAGTCTGGATTTAGGCGATGCGGGTGAGAAAGTTAAAGATTTAATTAATGCGCATTTAGTTAGTTTGGGCATTAACCCTAAAGTTCCTCCCGTTGAATTGCTGGCCGATGATTTTATTGAACAGTTAAATCAGCATGCCGGTGATAACGATGAGGCTAAAGCGAGTGAGATGGAACACGCCATTCGTAAGCATTGTACTGTTCATGAGGACGAAGATCCGGCATTTTATAAAAGTATGTCTGAAAAAGTCGAGAACCTGATTGATAAATATCATGACCAATGGGATTTGTTGGCAGAAGAACTGGAAAAATTAAGGGGTGAAGTTGTTGTGGGTCGTACTGGAGGTGAAGAGGGGATGAGTCAAGAGGCGACTACTTTTTATCACCATATCATCAATGAAGCTTTCGACAAAGGTGAAGTGCCTAACCATGCTAAGGATAAAATAAAAGCATTAATGGAGGCCGTGGTTGATTTATTGCAGGAAACGATTGGAGGTATTGAATTTTGGCAAAACCCTGATAAGCAAAAGCAGCTACGCAGTCAGATTAAAACAGAATTAACTCTGACAAATATCTCTGAATTAAAACAAAACCGAGAGCGTGTTACTGTAGAAATCATGAAACTTGCTAAGAATAGACATGATGAGTTGTTAAAGGGTATTTTATGATTGCGCGGCGGGTAAGAGATATAGATTATCAGTTGTTACCCGGTGCAGACCGCAAAACAACAGATATTGTGATTGAGCGGAACGGTATTATTGCCGTTAGGCCACCTAAGCATTTTTCACCTGAACAAGTTGATGCAATTGTCGATAATAAGCGTTTATGGATATATAAAAACCTAGCAGAATGGCGGGATCTTAATGCGGCGCATGTAGTCCGTGAATGGGTTAATGGTGAAACATTTCTTTATTTGGGACGAAATTACCGTTTGAAGCTGGTTTCTGATCAAGACTCTAAGCTTAAATTGAAAAATGGTTATTTTTGTCTTTCAAGGAGTGTGATTGAGTCGGGTGGAGATCAGGCTGCTAAAGAAGCTTTAGAAGCATTCTTTTGTGTAAAAGGGCAGCAGAGATTATTAGAACGAGTTAATTATTTTGCACCTAAAGCGGGGGTTTTGCCTGCTGCTGTACAAGTTAAAGAGCATGGCTTTAAATGGGCCTCCTGTTCAAAGGCAGGCAAGTTGGCATTCCATTGGAAATGTATGATGGCTCCACCAAAGATAATTGATTACATCGTTGTTCATGAGCTGTGTCATTTTCATTATCGTGACCATAGTGCAGCTTTCTGGAATGAAGTGGATAAGCTGATGCCTGATTATGCTGAAAGAAAAGCGTGGTTACGGGATCATGGTGCAAGTCTGGATCTTTGAGGATACTGAATGACTGAGCAAATACAGGATACTTGTACTTTTGATGGTAAGCAGTGGAATATAGAGTCGTTAGATGGCCTTGATGACTGTATTCCTTCGAGTGAATCTTTAGGGTTTTCAACAGTACCTCTCCATACTGCTAATTGGGCTGGGAGGGTTGATCATTTCCTTATTTTCAAAGGTCAACTATTCCTTTTTAAAATTGAAGTAACGTTAAGAGAGACAGATAAAGAAATAACTCCTGATGGTGCGAGGAAAGAAGTTCGATTGATATATGAGCCACTAACCGAGTATGCTGAAAATGGTGAAAAGGAAATAATAAGGGTTCATGAATACACGTATTTTATTTTTGATGACTTAAAGATAGATTTTACTGGCGAGTTAGAATTAAGTTACCCAATTGGAGACCCTTGGGACTACCCGTGGTCTTCATTAAATGAAGAAGATTTAGAGCCCACTGAATCAGCTACTCTTTATTTTGAAAAAGGTAGGTTAATAGATACGGATGTGTTTGTTATCTAAGAGCAAAAGACTGTTTTTAAAGGTGTGAATTTTAGTTAATTTGATAATCCAAAGGGATAGTTTCTAGTTGTAATTAAACATTGTTTAAATAATGATTGACGCAATTTATCTGTAAGTAGATAATTGTTACTAGACTTGAACAACGAACTCATAAAGCTTGTTGCGATGATAATTTAATCATTAACCTGATAAAGCAGGAGGTTAACAGGATGGCTGAAAAGCGTAATAAGGATGGTACTTTTAAAAAAGGAGGAGTTAGTCCTAATCCAAAAGGACGAACACCAGGAAAAACTGCTGCTGCACAGTTAAGAAAAGCAATAGAAACAGAAGCGAATGACATTATCAAAGTGTTGATCGAACAGGCTAAAAATGGTGATACCCAGGCGGCTAAAATATTATTGGATAAAACCGTTCCATCATTAAAACCTCAAGCCTTACCCATTAATATTTCCATAGGTAAAAGCCTACCCGATACAGGAAGTAATGTTGTTAATGCAACAATGAGTGGAACTATTCCACCGGATATAGGGGCTCAATTAATAAGAGCACTGACTGACCAGTCAAAACTTGTTGAGTTGGAAGAAATCAGTAATCGGTTAGCCAGGCTTGAAAAACAATTGGAAGCTAGATTATGAAACAACAACAGGTTAATAAACTTTACAGTATGCTAACACCCAATGAACAAGCGGCGTTAGTGTTTGAAGCAGCTATTAGAAAAGATGAAAGTGAAGTTGATTTAGTGCTGAATTCAGTCGAAAGGCGAACATATCAAGCACCACATATAGATTTCCAGCAGAGGATGATAGGGCTAACTAGTTTATCTGGGTGTTATGGTGTAACGTATTGGAAAGCACTTTGTCAGTTTAGTGCATTAATAGGACTATCTGTAAATAACGATAGTTATGGTAAGGCTGCTCGATTATTTATAAACAAAATAAGTTCCATGGATGCTGCATTAGAGATTGTATGCAAAGAGTTAAATGTTGATGTATCGTTAGTTAAAACATTTGCTGAATGCAATGATTACCACCCAAAATTTGATAATGTTATAGAAAACCAGTTTGTTGAACAGTACACGGAGCTCTTCTTAAAAATAGCTCATTTAAAGAGTTGATGATGACAACTTTAAGAAGCAGAGTTGATAAACTAGAGAAATCCATACCCATTAAAAACTCATTGGTTGATTTAACAATTGAAGAATTGAATGAGAAACTATTTTTACTTTGCCAAAGAATGTTTGGCAGAGGTATAGAGCCAAGTTTAGAAATACTGTTAACAAACCCAAAGTGTAGGGAGTTCTATAAAGGTCGCACTCCTTGGGTTATGAATTGTAACCATAGGCTCTGTGTTTTCTTAAAATTCAAACAAATAATTCTTAAATTAGAAATACCAAACAAAATGTGGATAGAATCAATATTTAATCTTGGCTGGTCCAATAAGGATATAGATCCGGCTGATATTGACTTGTTACTTAATGAATTAAAAGGCATTGACTTAGGTGAAGAGACATCTTGGTTACAAGGTTATCTGGAATATTCAGGGAAAAGTTAATGAAAGCATTAGATTAGCTAACTTGAACTTGATCTCTGAGTTATTATTAATAAGCTCACAAACAAATAAGATATATATGATTGATAAATTGGATAAATATGTATGTTCAGAATGTGCTGGTGATAGTGAAATTAAGAGTGAGCTTTTTGCTGTAATAAAAGAAAGAAAAACTTGTAGTTATTGCAATAAAAGAAGGGTCTGTATTTGTACGGAGTCATTGGCAGAAGCCATAGATATAGAATACATAGGGGATTACGAACCCTGCGAGAGTGGTGGTAGAAAACCTTCAGAAATAATTTCTGAGTTGTTGGAGTTAGACCGCTCTGCTGGAGAATTAGATGCTGATTTAGTGAGTCTTCTACACGATAGGGAGCTTCATGGCGGAAATAAAGGTGTTGATTCTATCTACGATGAGGATAAGCTCTATTGCTCTCATAGTGAAAGATATCCACCAATAATTGATGGTAGGGAGCATAAGGAACTATGGGATACCTATTGTAATAAGATTAAACATCAAACCCGGTATTTTAATACTCAAGTAATTGAGTGGTTAAATAGTATATTTTTAGACCTCAACCAAACTATACCAAAAAATACTATTTCACCAATTCGATCTATGAAACCAAAGGATTCTGATGCTGTTTTTTATCGTGCCAGACAGGCCTCCAATGCCCAAGAAAAAATTAAAATTTGTAGTAACCCCACTCAAGAACTAAATTCACCACCAGTTAGTATCGCGAATGCAGGAAGAATGAACGCAATTGGTATTTCAGTCTTTTATGCTGCTTTTGATAGAGAAACATGTATTGCTGAACTCAGGTTACCTGTAGGTGAAAATATTATAAGTGGACAATTTAAGTTAGAACAATCAATAACAATCTTAGATCTGACAGTTCTTAAGGAGATAGATCTAAATAATATAAAAACTGGCAATGCACAAGGTGTTAGTGGAAATGATGATGACTATTCTCTTAAAGATCGTCTAGTATTTTTACAAAAGGTTTCCGCAGAAATTAGTAAACCGATTTCACCGCATAACGAACCTTTGGACTATATGCCAACTCAGGCTTTTGCTGAATACCTAGCTCATTACTATGAACCCAAAATTGATGCCGTTATTTATTCCTCCACACAAACAAATGGTAAAGGAAAGAATATCGTTTTTTTGAATCGTGCGAGTAAGGTCATTAATATTCCACCCCCCGAGAATGGAGAATATAAGGCAAAGTTGATAGACAATACTTATTGCATTTTACCTTCCTTAGAAAAACCCAACCGGTTTGAAATAGATCCAGTGCAATGGGATGAATATGAAAATATGCAGTTCTCTGAAAATTACGAGTCTGATGAAAATAAATACTTATCATTTGTAGAAGGTAGTTTGAGGCTACATGAACTAAAGGCTATTAAGTATGAAGTTAATGACTATGATGTTTCAGCCGAAAGCTTATCCAGCTCATAATTTAGTTCCAATGCTTGCTATGATCGATTTTTTTAGTCAGTGTAGTTAAAAACAATGCACGGGGTCATAGTACGCATTTAAGTACGCACCTGGAATAAACATTCAACAACTTAGAACTTCTTTAAATAATCCCGCGCTCATGCTAAACTACTAAATACGTGCTGTTTCAAGCGGTTACAAGTAGTATAGTTGGCTTTCATAACCCCGAGGTCCCAGGTTCGATCCCCGGTATCGCCACCATTAATACTTTAAAAACAATAACTTGCAATTTTTCACAAAATTGATTATCGAAAGTTATTGCTTTTTACACAGAATTTACACACAATTAAGCCCCATACAGCACAACTATACTCAAATCATCTCCATGTTTTGATTATTATTGTGTAAAAAGACGGGGGCTTGAAATGCGTCAACATTCCAAACCTCCTAATCAAAACTAACCTTTACTAAGGAGATAGTTATGACTGAGTGTAATTTTACACAATTTACACAACGGGGAGGATGCAATTATGGCCTCCATTAGAAAGCGCGTTGGCAAAAAGGGTACAACCTATTTAGTCCAAATTCGCGTCCAAGGATATGAGCCGGTTCACGGTTCGTTCAAAACTAAAAAAGAAGCAACTGAGTTTGTCCGTAAAATGGAAGGTGATATGGATAAATACGCCCATATTACTGGCTCTGTTCTTAAACAACACTCACTTAAAGATCCAATTGATCAGTTTGCAAAAACTTGGACAAAGAAGGATCAAAATACATTAAATAGAATCTATTACTGGAAAGATAAATACGGTCATATGAAGTTGACTGACTTTACCAATGATTTTGTTAAATCTGCACTTGATACACTTCGTAAAGAAAAAGATTTAGCCGATCCCACCGTTAATAGATATTTATCAGCTATCAGCTCTGTTTTCCATAAATCCATAGATAAAGGATGGTTTGGCATTAAAACGAACCCCTGTGATGGAATTGGTCGAGGTGAAGAAACTAATCGCTTTGGTACATCACTGACTAACGATGAAATTAAACGGTTACTTGAAGCTTGTGATAATTCTGTATGCAAAGCGTTGCCTGTTCTATTTCGTTTAGCATTAGCAACGGGTGCCAGAAAAGGTGAATTGCTAAAACTCACATGGAAAGATGTAGAGGTTGAACGCCAGCGTTTATATTTTCGCGATACCAAAAATGGCACTGATCGTATTGTCCCTGTTATTGATCAAGCGTGGGAAGCATTAATGGCTTGGCCTAAGCGTGAAGATTCAGAACTGGTATTCCCTGGTAAAAACCCAAAATCAGGTATCAACTTTCAAAAGGCGTGGACTAATGCTAAAGCTGAAGCAGGTATAGAAAATTATCGCTGGCATGATAATCGGCATACCTGCGCCTCACACCTTGCTGACAATGGAGTATCAGTAATGCAGATTGGCGCGATATTAGGTCATAAGACTCTGACAATGGTTAATCGCTATTCCCATAGAAACACTGCAGGGATGGAGAATGTGATTAATAAGGGGGTGAAGTTATGAGTGATCCCCGAAGTTATACGGACCAGGTAATTGATTATTTTGAATCTGAAAGGTCATACCTTTTAAAATTATGCAAAGGGGAAGATGCTACTTATCTGAGAGGTGTTCTCGAAGCTAATCCAGGATTAGCTGAGGCCCTTGATGAAATTGAAAATTCTGAGCAGCCGGAAGAACTGATAGTAGCGGTCATCCTAACTTTAGAGGATGTGCCCGTAAGCTCTGAACCAATCCCATCATATAATAAATATTTAACCCGTAAATATATCGCTGCTCATGATCTTAAATGTTATTTGAGATACGAGATTAGAATCCTGATTAGTTGTATTAGGAATAATGATTCAGAAGGGGAGTCATCAATTGAAGTTGACGCATTTTTAATAAATAGGTTGCGCGAATTGGTGGTTGCTGCTAATTCCATGAGTATATCAGTGCATCCAGGGATATATAGACTCCTCGTTCATTGCCTGCCCCTTACAAAGATGTCGAGTAAATCACTTCCTTACAAAACTATATTACGTCAAATCCAAGATAGGCAGTTTATGGGGGAGCCTATATCCTTTTACAGTGCGTGTAAATCTCATTGGGAATTCCTCAGGAATGGTAAAAATGTGTTAAATGATTTAGAAAAAGAGCTTGTAGTTAAGGATTTTAACGTTGCTTATGACGTATTGAAAGCTGCCAAAAAAAGGATAGCGGCAGGGATGGGGGTGCATGGTGTCATAACTTGTACGAGTGAGTTAGTTGATGCTTTTGAATCTGAAAGGGTGCACCTTTTAAAATTATGCGAAGAAGATCACTCTGTTCGTCTGAAAGACGAGGTCGAAGCAAATCAGCTATTAACGAAGCTCGTTGATAAACTAGCAAAAGTTGAGCCGTCGGACGAGATGATCAAAAAGATGAACAGTATAGTAGATGATGCATGCGGAAGTGCCGACAAAATCTCACCACAAGAGCAAGCTTTAAACCGCAGGCTCCTCAACGCCCGTGATCAGGAAAGTTATTTAAAACATGAAGTTGTAGAAGTAGCAAGGGTT
>ENA-ORXI01002868-ORXI01002868.1-sediment-metagenome-genome-assembly--contig:-NODE-2868-length-12053-cov-4.109719_pt1 | contig 12053 bp, 18 predicted proteins | sample MGYA00237861_ERZ511468 | MGnify/ENA primary metagenome ERZ511468 (study PRJEB26299, sample SAMN06266213) | sediment metagenome | isolation source: Hudson Canyon methane seep mesocosm | place... | reverse complement strand
TGAGGATAAATCAGGATATTATAATCCTGACTCTAGAGAAATATTAAGTAAAGTGAATATTAAAGAACTATATGATGTAAAGTTTTTAATAAAAAGTGAATTAGATACTGTAATAATGATTGATAGATATAATGCTATACAAAGAGGGGTTCATGCAGAAGAGATCGCAAACAAGGTTCTAAAAGGGACTATAACAAGGTCTGTAGGATATGATTTGACAATACCTAAATACAAGGTTGAGGTAAGGTCAAGATGCCAAAATACCGATGGTCCGATTCCTAGAGCTACAGTAACTAAAACTAAAATGCATTTAAGTGATTTTATTGTATTTATCCAATATAAAGATAATATTGAAAAATCGATAGATATAGGTGTCATCTTGCACACAAAGAGTTTGATGGCACTTTATAAAAATTACCTACAAAAAAATGGTTCTACTGCACATATTCCATTAAAGAAGATTTTAAAACTTTCACATATTGATATGACATCAAGGCTAATTATTGCAGATAATAATTTTAAGGAAAGTGGATTGTACTTATAAGTGATGAGATTAATAGTTATTGTTTTTTTGTAACTTAGGGCTCGGTAAGTTACAGCTTCTTGTTAATATTTTATTACCTCAATCGTTTATTGCTTAATAATAAATTAAGTTTTGCGGCTTAATATGGGGCTGATCCAGACCTTTATGTAGAAACTGGCGTTTATACAAATGTTACCGTTAAACCTTTCAAACAAGTATTTCCACAATTACACCTGATCAAACAAAAATGAAACACTTACCCCTGAACTAATTGAGATCATTGATTATAGTGGGGGTATGCCGGAGTATAAGATGGGAGTGGTCATTTTAATGTACCTATTGTTGCGGAAACATTTGAAGGTAAAACATTAGTACAACGACATCAATTAATTTATCGGGCACTAGGTGATTTAGTGACATTAAGGATTCTAAGTAACTTAAATGATTTAAGTCGCTTAAATGAATTAATTCACTTAAGTAAAACTAACTAATTTAATTGAGGAAAATAAAATGAAATCTAATCAAAGTTGTGTAGTTCGAGCTAGACCAGAAGGTTACTGGGAAAATACTGGTGTGACTATAAGACCTAATGACCAGGTGACTATAAAGTATGTAAGCGGGTCTTGGGTTTCAAACCCTCACTGGAGAATGTACGATGCTGCCGGTAATGGAAACTATAGAGCCCCTAGCTCATATCTTAAACCAGGTGCTGCTGAAGGAGCCCTTATTGCGAAGGTTGGAGGTGATAATTCCAGTGGGGGTAGTGAAGTATTTTTAATTGGTGATATGGCAAAGCTACCTATCGGTTTAAATGGAACTTTATGGTTATCAGTTAATGATGAGCCCGCGGGCTTTGGTGATAACTATGGTGAGATCAATGTTAAAGTAACTCTTGAGTAAAATAAATTACCAGCTAATTAGAAGAAAAAACCGCTTTCGAGTGGTTTTCTCTGTTGGTAATGGTTGCCATAAATTATTCCATAATATTAGCTTTTTTATCAATCTACTATCCAATAATACAAAACGATGAGGGTAAAATCCTAAGTATAATTCTAATTTTGGTTGCCAGAATGCCTTGCAAAAACTATACTATAAGCACAACTGACCCTTCGCTTGTAGATTACTGCCGCTTAGGGAGAGGAAGCCACCTTCGGGTGGTTTTTTCATTTATAGGGAAAGGAATGCGAACTATTGTCTATATTGACGGCTTCAATTTTTATTACGGAAGATTAAAAATAACCTCCTATAAGTGGCTTGATCTCTTCAAGCTCTTTGATGAACAGCTAATTGGGACTATTGCTCCTGAATCGGAATTACTCACTGTTAAATTCTTTACCGCTGATATAAAAGCAAAATTCTCTAGGCTAGGTAAAACATCTGAAACAGCTCAGAAGATTTATCATAATGCCTTGTTAGCATATACTGGTAATGTTGAAATTATAAAAGGTTATTATTCAGTTGAGCGTAGCAAGCCACTTAGATATAAAACCCCTCCTGATAAATCTGACACAGTAGAAGCGTGGAAGTTAGAAGAAAAACAGACTGATGTAAATATGGCTCTTAGTCTTTATCATGATGTTGTTACAAATAGTTGTGACCAAGTTGTAATCTGCACCAATGACACAGATCTTGTCCCCGCACTGAAACTAATTAAAGAGCATCACGAACATATTAAAATTGGCTCAATTATTCCTAGGCCGAAATTATCAAGCCGCCCAGCCAGTCAAAGTATCATTGATCTGTCTGATTGGAGTCGTAGATATATAACTGATAGTGAGTTAGCAGTATGTCAGTTACCAGACACCGTTCTTAAACCGAATGGGCGTGGTGTGTATAGAAAGCCCGATCATTGGAATGCTAGTCTTGAAGAATCATTTCCTACTATAGATAATTAATCTTATCTTTACTAAGAATAGCTTTATTAAACTGCTCTATTCTGTCTACTTTAGATGATAATAACGCCCATGTTCACTTGGTTCTAAATTAGAACTCATCATTGTTTGGTGTTGATTTATCTTATGCAAAGAACATGGTTTAAGGGCTTAGACATTGAATTTTATTTTGTTACCCTTAACATTACTCAACCTCATTATTTAGACAATATAGAACAAAGAACTTTAGTAGTTGGGGGGGGTATTAGAAACCAAATAAGATGTTTTTCGGAGTCCAATCTGTTGAAATTGCGAGTTATTCATAACAAGCTCGTACTTGGTAAGTGATTTAAGTTAAATGTCTCAATTGTTACGAAGCAATCATTAAGGATAAATCATGAGAAAAGTATTATTAATATCAATTGTTCTATTGTTACCATTTAGTGCAGCTGCGTACAATTCCCCATTTTTAGAACAAATGTCTAATGATATGAATAAGACGCTTCCTAAGGCACATGACCAATATACAACTTGGGAATCAACTTATTATTTACAGGGAATGATGACTTATATTTATAAATCAGACTTTAAAATATCAGATTTTAGTCATGAGGATTTAGCTTATTTTAAATCAGGGTATGTAGATGTATTGCGTAATAGGGTTTGTTCTTTTTATAGATCAAGTATTACAGATGCTAAGGTGAAAAAAGCCTTTCAGGGACTGATAAATAGATATGTTACATATGACTCACAGGGTAAAGTATTAAATGATATACAATTATCAGTTGATTCATGTGATTAATAAAATATTTGAATAGTCTGAATAGGAGTTAAACCCTAGTTGCTGTATTAAAATAATTTCTTAATTTTTTATCTCGTTTCTAGCTGTCTAAGTTATTAGTCAGATATTTTATCATTGGCTGGCTCATCTTCATTTTTAGGCGGAAAGATAAAAACTTGTTGGTTGGGATTCGCTGCCATCTCCGCCAACCTTTCTGTTGGTATTGGTGGTGCTAGACTAGTAGCGCACCATCCAGTGCATGGCTTCGGTGACAATGTTGTGAGGTCAAGATTATGATATTGCATAGATATTGGTATGCCTTTCCACTCTTTGGGATTCATTAATTGTTTTGGTGAGGTAGTGCTCAACTTAGCCATTGAAAATCCTTAATACAGATAATAAATCCAGAACTGCTTACCAATAGTGATATATCAGGTGGCGATAGCTCAGGGAAAGATGCACTACCGTCTACAGTTTCCGAATCTACACTCACCCGAAACGGAACTGAAGCTGACAACTTTATTATGAACCCAAGGCATTAGTCTGTAAATATACTTTCTTCATTGTTGCTGCTATATAGTTAATTGGTTTTTACTTAAACAAGTCTAGCCGTTATTGTAAAAAGCTCAGTATATTTCTCTAAAAACATTTCATCAGCCGTACCCTTAAAGTTAGGGGTAATACCTCGGCACTCTGCAAATTCTCTTATAACCTCAGGGTCTATTTTTAATAGAGTACAAACATTGATTAATGCTGTATTAAGGGCAATAAATTGATTTATGCGGCTTTGAGCAATACTATCAAAAGCAGCCCCCGTTTGGTTTATATTGGCGGTGCTTAATTTAAAAAAAGTTTTCCAGTAGATAATGCCAAATATCCCTGACAAATAAATCAACCCATTACTACGGGTATGGTAATCAGTATGGCCAGTAACATAGGTCTTTTGTTCAACTGCATTTACGATTAAGGCCACCTCCTTTTCATCTTTTCTCATGGCGGCTTCAAAGGCTAAATTGGCCTGCTCATGAGGTGTTAGTTTGCTGTAGAGTTTATTAACCTGTTGCTGTTTCATTATCTTGAACTTAATTGTTGTTCAATTCGTTCTAGTCGTTGGCTTAATTCTGTTAATTCAATTAACTTTGCCTGGTTGGATAGTGCTGTAATTAACTGGCTTCCGACATCTGGAGCAACTTTGCCTTCTAGTGTGGCGTTAATGACATGACCACCTGTTTCCTGCAAGTTCTCGCCTATCATTATATTTACAGGGATTGCTTGAGGTTTTAATGAGGGGATCACTTTATCCATTAAAGCTTTAGCCGCTGCTGTATCACCCTCTTTAGCCTGCTCCATCATCACTTTAAGGATATCGGGCATGTTTTCAGCAATAACCTTTTTTAGTTCTGCTGCGGGTGTCTTGCCAGCTGTTCTGCCTGCTGGATTTCCGCTTTGTCCTTTTTTAAATGCCATTGTTCTGACCTTGCTTTATCAATGCCTGCTGATTATCTGAGCTGTTACCTTTCCATCAAGACAACGACTTAAACAAATAGCCAATAATCCATGTAATACAGCTCGATCTTCATCATTACTAAATTGGATTCTATCGTTATCAATGGCTTTTGCTATATCAATGGTGCAGGTGCTAATGCCAGATTTAAAGTCATCATCATTCATAACATCGAGCGGCATATCTTCTGCATATTTGGCTAACATACCAATAGTGCGGCTAGTCATTACTTCAAAGGTCGCCTTATCCATTGAGAGCCTTTTGTAAAAGTATTCTGACCATAGACGAAGCACTCCGACTTTCAGACTGTGCCTTTGCTTTGATCTGTTTTAGTAATTCAGGAGGTAGATTAAACGAAGTTGCCATTCTTGTGGTTGTTTAGTTGTATTAAAACTACCTTATAGCAGATAACTTTAAATAACTCAAACAATAAAAACACTATATGATGTACCTATAAAGTAATTTAAACACAATATGTAGTGTTTTTGGTTGGTGTACATATTGATATTTTTGATTCTTTATCAGGGTTTCTGGTTTAATACTTTTATTAAACATCGCTCAATTATTTCTTGCTTTATGTGTACCTATTCAGTTGCTCTGTATATTCACACCTTAAATAATTTACCAACCCACTTACATCTAAATACTTGATTACCCTCCGGGTAGTACGCCAACAAGTATTACTTTCCTATCGGCTCAGACTCGCAATAATCTTCCGATGCTATCTCGCATGAACCTTGGCAGAGTGGGTTCCCATATATATCTTTTGTGACAACGCCTTCTATCTCAGTAGAGCAGATAACTTCTTGCTTATTATTAACAACACACTTGCCTATACCGCAAACAATATTGCCATAGGTTTCCTGTACAGCACTTCCTTTGTAAAATGCTGAGCAATAAACATTGCCATATCTGTCACTCTTGCACTCACCTTTACCGCAAATAGTGTCGCCTCGGTTGGTGGTCATGCACTCTGCACTGACAACACCAAAAGCGAACAACATTAATACAGCAATAAGATATTTATTAATAGTGCCCACAACGATCTCCAGTCAAACATAAAAGTTTAGTCTATTTATCAATAAGCCAGCAAATTTCCACACCACTTACCACGAGTTACTTTTATTAATGTAGCCCCAACCTTTACCCCCTTTAGGTTAATCTTGAGCAATAGCAATCTACTTGAAACTATTATTAGATTATTACTTCGCTTTAGCTGGAATAAAGAAATTACATAAATTATCTTACTGCTTGATAAACATCATCTGTCTTATCAAAACCAGGTGAAGTTGCTAGATCATCAATGGTTATTTCATTTAGTTTTCTTACCGCATTATTTAAAAAATAATATTATTCATTGCCTTCCTTAGTTGATTTCTTCTTGGCTGCATAATTAGCCTGTCTACATTTACCACAGCAAAATTTGGCTGTACTTTTTAATGGAACAAACTCTTTACCACAAACCTGGCAATTCTTAGGTGGCTTTGGTTTTGGTGATTTCTTGGCAACTGGTTTAGATAATTTAGTAGCTGGGGTAGTGACCTCTTTCCTCTTAGTTTCAGTCTCCCTTATGAGTCTAACAAGACTCTCCTGATCTCTACTTGATTGCTTTTCTAACGCTGCCACCTGATTAACTAATCTATTATTCTCTCTCTCAAGCTGTGCATATTCCTGAATAGTATGAGTGTGGTTTTTTATCTGAGATTTTATAGCGGCTAACTCTGCTTTTAATTCATCATTTCTCGATTTCAGTTCTGTATCATCCAATCCTTTTGTTTGTTTATCATACTTGGATTCAAGTGCTTTTCTATCTATATGCTCTGTATTGGCCTTTATAGTTAATCGATTGTTTTCTTTAACCAGCTTTTTGTTTTCATTGATCAGGGAAATGGCATCGGGGTGTGTTTGACTACCAGCGTATAAGGGTGCAGGGTCAGTCTTTTCAGAAATTAACCGCTTAATTGTTATTTTAGCTAAGCGACAATCTTTAGTTGTCTCTTCAACTTGCGCCAATAATTCTTTAATTTGCGTAGAGCTCGAGCTGCTTACCTGGTCCACATTGTTATCATGCAACAAACTGACAACATACTTAGCTTTGGTTAATCCCTGTTGCTTTGCATTATCATGCAACAAATTAAAATCGTTATCTGGTAACAAAACCTCAAGTTTCCTAGCCTTGCCTTTATTTCGTTCCCTAAATTCCTTTTGTCGTTCTGCTGCTGATTTAGCCATGTTCCACCTCTTCGTTACATGATAACAAATATTATACCGTTACCATGTAACTTTCAACTATTATTAAATGCCATTAATTAGATTTAACAGCTACCTTTCCTTTTAATCGCTCACTTTGTTTATGCAGCCACTAACCCTCATATCAAATAAACCCCAATCCCTGAATTAAAGTCATCGGGCATCAAGGTTAGTTTTCATCAAAATATACTCAGCAACATTCTTATGACCATTTATCTCTCTGCGGTGCATAATAATATTGTGGCCTTTATCTCGTAAATCCTGAACCCTACTGCCTGGATGCATAATATCTAGCTCACGCCTTGCATCGAAGGTAGTCATTGCTCTATGAGCTTGTAGGTACTTTAAAATCCTTTGTGCCTGATTCATTGAGAGTGCTCCCTGTAATCAATTTCATCTTTGTTCGATTTTGCTAGGTTGCAGCGTTTGCACATCGTCTGCAAATTATCAGGATCTAACTCCATCTCTGGGTATAAAGACCTGGGCTTAATATGATCACAATGTAGATTATCGGTTGATCCACACAAAACACACTTACGATCTCGCTTGAGCGTTTCATACCGTAGCCGCTGCCATTGTGGGGACTCAAAGAAGCCTCCTTTATTCTCGTCAATTTCAGCAATACAATTTTGTAATGCAGCTATGAGTTGTAGTGCTTTCGAGTGATGAAAATGCACCAAGGTTTTAACCTTTCGCTTACCTATCCTGAGTCTAATGCCCGTAAATTCTTTACCACCATGCGCCTTATTTATGAATGTTTCGACTGTTAGCCGATCTTTCTTACTTACTTCTATTTCCATTTTTCTGACTACCGTCATGATTGAAAATTGTTAATATGGCAGCCAGTGATTTAGAATATGCACCGGCTACTTGTTCTTGCTGGATTAATAGCTAGGTTTTGCGAAGTACACCAATACTTTTAGCAAAACCGCCTTTGATTATTTGCTGGCATCCCAGCATTCAGATAGAAAATGCGGATGATATAAACCATCTTTACCGCCGCCATCTACTGCAAACACGCTATCGATAAACCGACTAATACGTTTAGCGGGGAACTGATAGCATCCATCCTTATGTTTATCCATATACCTGTCCTCTCTGCCACGAATGAATGTTTTAAGTGATACCTGTATTGCATCGTTTAAATACTCTGTTCTGAATCTTTCAAACTTGCTCATTTTTACTTCCTTCTGGTTATTAATCGTTTCTATCCCCATAGATAGAACATGATTTTTTTTATCAAAAATTATAGATTTTCTCTCTGTAATATTTATTTCACCTGCCTTAATCCCTCCTATGACTTCATTTAGTCTTAATATGGTTGTTGCATTCATACTCATTGCCTCACTGTTCATCTAATTCTCCTGGTGCAAATTCATCATCTATTAATTGAAGCCTTGTAAGGACTTCGTTAGCAAACAAATAAGCAGCTCCATGAATCCAGCTAATGAACTCATTTTTACCATTAATACTTATCTGTACTTTGACCTCTTCACCTTCAACCGATCTTTTAGGATAGAAAACATTTACCTCAACTGCCCCACATCCTTCCTCCCATATTTGTAGCCAATGCATGTAACCTCTAGGTGAGCTTACTTTCGTGGCATTAAATGGAATATTCCTCATAAAAAATGATACTGGTTGAAAGTCGGCTCCTGTGTCACATAAAACCCAAACCGTATTTTTCATCTTTAAGGCCATAGCATTACCTCTATTTTTTCAATGTTAGCGTGGTGTCTTTAGTTGATGGTGGAATATCAGCACCATCTTCCTTACTTTCCATAGCATCTAGTTTCTCTTTTGCATGCTCCATTTCATCCGGCGTTATCTTTCCACTGACTGTGCCATCAAGATTAAATCTATCACCACCTTTAGCCAGGTTTCTAAGATAGGCATCACTACTGCAGATAAGTCTAATGACCTTCCTTGAATTTCGGCTATTGAGATTGATTACCTCTATTAGTTCTGGTCGAATACCAACAGCTAATGGAGTATTTGTTCTCAACACCAAGTATTCAGACCGAAGGCGTTTCAGCTCGTCATTGATGGTTACCCCTTCAACTATGTATTTCGTTTTAACTTCTGTCATTTTCCGTACCTATTTTTAATCACTCTGCTTTGAGTATTTAGAGCAAGAGACTTTAGTAGTTGGGTAGTGTGTTTGGTGCATTTCGTCTTAGGTACGCATGGTTACACCCTATAGGGGGGTGTACCGTACCGTACCTGATTAAGACTCTGATTTTGCACGCGGTACGGATTGCTAAAATGTACCCGTACCGTACCCCGTACCTAATCCACACCCCAATAAAATCAATGGATTTAGCTTTTATCATTTTCTTGGTTTTCACTGTAACCGTAGTACCAAGCGTACTCTCCGTACTCAATAATTCTATTTTTCTTAAAAAGTGCCTTGCGTACCCTGCTGAACTTCGCTTTTTTTGCATTATTTATGGTTGCTTCATCATCTTTTTTGCAATCAACACTTAATCTTTTATAAGCTTGCTCTCTCCAATCGGCTATTAGAATTACACTATGTTTTTTATCAATGGAATGCTCCTGCATTATGTCCGCTGGTATTGAATGTGAGCTTCTGTCGTAAACATACTGCATCGAGTTCATTACGTGAGTTTCATCTTGTGTCAGACCTCCGGTACGGCTCTTTTTGCTTGGTAAATAATCAGTAGGCTTTAGAACTAATGAAGTAGTATTGCTGCCGTCCTGCCGCTCTAGTCCCAGTTCAACAACATGCGCTTTCATTGTGATGTCTTGAAAGTTCTCACCATCCTTTTGCTTTTCGCATGAAAAGATCGTAATCATTGAATCTTCAATACGTTCCATCTTGAAAGCAAAATCAACATTATTTTTAAATGCGCTGGCTCCTCTCATGCCTTTAGATGCATCTTTACCGTGATGATGAATAACTAGGCTGGAAGTATTGCTGCTGGTTCGACATGTGTCTTTAATCAAACTTAAACAAGCAGCTACACTTGAATTGCTATTCTCATCAGTTGTACTAACTAATGACGAAAATGTATCAATAACCACTAACACCGGCTCTACACTTTCAATGACCTCCTTAAGTGCTGCCATGTGGTTTAAATCATCAATATAAATTGAAGTGTCCAGAACCATTAGATTCCCCTTAAAATCTCCCTCAGTCAGTTTTAAAGCTTTTATGCGCCTGGACAACGCCCCTTTACCCTCACCGCAGATATAAAGCACCTTGCCTGTCTTAAATACCTTGTTACCGAAAAAATAATCACCACTGCAAATGCTATGAACCATCTTTAAATCTGCAAACGTCTTAAAGGCCATTGATGCACCAGAAAGCAAACCGTGACTATCATCTTCCAGAATATTATTTATCAAAAAGACGGGGGCTTTTGCGGTGTCTGCAAGCATATCTCCATCATCCCAGACTAGAGCTATACTTCTGCGACTCTCCTCCTGGTAATCTGGCATTGCGCTGTAATCAACGTCCTGCATAGGAATTATGTTTGAATCATTCATTTCTTACTCTCCATGTATTTACGCTGTGCGGCTTTGTTCCAGCTAATCCCATCAACTTCTAACCAGTTATCACCGGCATCAACCATGGCTGATCGACTATCACCACCATGAAACAATATGACAAAAGCACCATAAGCACTGTGCGCCCCTCCATCCAAAAACAACGGGTCAGCACTCGATAGGGTATGCACTTTTCCATCTTTAATAGAAGCTGAATAATTACCGGTGTTGCTGTTTGGGTGCCTGAATGATTGGCATTTTTGGTCATAGCCAGATTGCAATAGAATGTCCGTTACCTGATAACAATAATTGAACTCATCAATTAAACTGTTACCTGATAACGATGTTTTAGAGGGGGTGTTTTCTGAGGCTTTTAACCGCTGCTTTTTGCTGGACTGAACTTGCTCATGCTTTGCAAAGAGTTCAGACCGCCATGCTGTTAATGGATTAAACAACTCACCTGAGCCTACACAATGGTCATAAAAGCTCCCTTTGTTGGGTAAGTAGATAATCTGGTTCGCATCTTCGGTCTTACGGTCTGGTTCAACATCCTCTGCCTGGAACTTATCATTGATAATCATCTGACAAAGCTTCCAACGGTAACCAGATAAAGGCACTGCTACCGGGATAAGTATGTGGCTCTTTGGATTAGTGTCGGTTGCTGATTTTGAGGTGTAAATAAGGAAGGAACTCCCCCCAACTACTAAAGAAATAACTCTCCGTAGCTCGCTAAACTTTGGGGCGTTGTGATCTATATCCAGCGTGAGTAAGTAAAACACGCCCATCTTCATCTGTTCAGCCTTAGAGCGGCTTAAAAAGGAGGATGGTATAAACCATTGCGCTTTTGGCTTTGGTAATAATGGTGGTGCTTTAGCTTGGTGAATAATGCCATTGTATGTAACAGCATTTAATGGCTTGGCATTAGGTGCTGCTGGACTGTCAGTATGGTAACGACCATAACCGCTGCATAGTTCTATATCGTGCATTTTCTCATTCCCTGAGGCATACAGTTCTTGCTATAATAGCCACTCTGCTGTGAGTAACTAAGCAAGTCTGAACCCTCAAATTATTAACTGATTTAGAGGGTTTTTTATTACTCGTTGAAAAATGCTTCGATTACGGATCGTTTCCATTTGAATCTTTTCGTGTGATTCATGGGACGAGGGAATCTGTCTTCTTTTAAACGATTTCTGATAGTTTGTACTGATATGCGATATTCTTCGGCAATTTCAGCGGTTGTCATTAATTTGGATGCAGTCATTTTTAAACCTATAGTAATGGCTAAGTAATGACCGACCTTGGGTGTTGCGGATTTTGATTGAGCTTTTTAAGTTTAACTACTAGCAAAAAAATGTTTTTTCGTTTGCTAAAGGCGAACATATTAATTAATATGACCACTGTAGTTTTGCTAAAAATCTACAAATCAAAACCGTGCTTGTCAGAAAGTCGGTCTTGGTGCATAAAAATAAGAGGTACACAAAAATTATTTTGAGGGCTGAAATCCATTGGCGTGGAATTCAGCCTTTTTTGTGCCTGTTTACTTTTATTTCTTCTGAATTATAACTAAGTTTCGCATTTTGTGGTCTTTTTATTTACAAGCGTTTTAAAATCCTG
>ENA-ORXI01002865-ORXI01002865.1-sediment-metagenome-genome-assembly--contig:-NODE-2865-length-12062-cov-7.896370_pt1 | contig 12062 bp, 15 predicted proteins | sample MGYA00237861_ERZ511468 | MGnify/ENA primary metagenome ERZ511468 (study PRJEB26299, sample SAMN06266213) | sediment metagenome | isolation source: Hudson Canyon methane seep mesocosm | place... | reverse complement strand
CAAGCCTGCCCTGTTGACGCTATCTTAGGCGCAGCAAAACAAATGCATACTGTTATTTCTGACGAATGTACGGGTTGTGAACTATGTGTGCCACCTTGTCCTGTAGATTGTATTGATATGGTTGAAACAAAACTCAATCCAAACACATGGCGCTGGCCAGATCCTTCTCACGTTGATTTAACTCTGGAAGACCAATCATGACAACACCTCTCGGCTCATTTCCTGGTGGACTCGTACTTGATGGTCAGAAAAAACGATCAACCTATGATGCAATACGTAAAACACCTCTTAGTAAGAAGTTGATTTTACCTTTACAACAACATATCGGTGCTGCCTCAGACCCTATTGTTCAAGTCGGTGACAAGGTACTTAAGGGTCAGAAAATTGCACGAGCTGATGGTCATGTTTCAGTCTATTTACATGCGCCGAGTTCAGGAACAATTACAGCTATAGACGAACAGCCCATTCCTCATCCTTCTGGACTATCTGCACTTTGTATTACTATTGAAACAGATGGTGAAGAACGCTGGATAGATCTTGAAGAGACTCCCGACTTCACTACATTGTCAGAACATGAGATTCGCCATCGCATCCGTGAAGCCGGTATTGTTGGTCTTGGTGGCGCTGGTTTTCCAAGTTTCATCAAACTTAATCCTGGTGTTCATCATACTGTTGAAACACTGATTATCAATGGCGTCGAATGTGAACCCTATATCACCTGCGATGATATGATTATGCGTGAGCGTGCTGAAGGCATTTTAGATGGCATTGAGATAATGCGTTATGCCTTACGTGTAAACAAATGTGTCATTGCCATTGAAGATAATAAACCTGAAGCTATTTCAGCAATGGAATTGGCATTAGCTCGCCGTAATGATTTACACAATACCAGCGTTGTTGTTATACCTACTCGTTATCCAACAGGTAGTGAAAAACAACTTATTCAAGTGGTGACTGGCAAACAAGTTCCTAGCAACGGCTTACCAATTGATATTGGTATTGTCTGTCACAATGTAGGAACAAGCTACGCTATTGGCCGAGCCATTAGCCATGGTGAACCCTTAATTTCACGAATTGTTACTGTAACGGGCACAGATGTTAAACATGCCGGCAACTTTGAGACATTATTCGGCACACCTATGCACGAATTATTATCCTTTTGTGACACACACCGTGAAGCTAATGAGCCTTTCATCTTAGGTGGACCTATGATGGGCTATAATCTCTCGGGCGATCATCTTCCTATCACTAAAACAGCAAACTGTATTTTGGTCGGTGTTGATAATGCCGCTAGGCAAGCAGATCCTTTGCCTTGTATACGCTGTGGTGAATGTGCCACGGTTTGCCCTGTTAGCTTATTACCACAACAATTATATTGGTACTCTCGATCAAAAGATCTTGAAAAAACACGTGAATATAACCTGTTTGATTGTATCGAATGTGGTTGTTGTAGCTATGTTTGCCCAAGTAAAATCCCTTTAGTTCACTATTTCCGTTTTGCTAAAACCGAAACGATGAATCATGAGCTAGAGACTCAGAAATCAGATAATGCTCGCCTGCGTCATGAAAACCGCTTAGAACGGCATGAAGCAGAAAAGAAAGAAAAAGAAGCACGCCAACGCCAGCGTAAACTTGCTTTGGCAGCAACAAAAGCAGCAAAAGAAAAAGAACAGGCTGAAAAAGCCAAGACTGCTGAATCCCAATCCGATAATCAGGAGAAATAATCGATGCCTTTAAGTCGTCTGTCATCACCCTTTTTATCTGGAACAAGTCGTGTAACGCTACACATGTTGCAACTATTGCTAGCACTTGTGCCAGCCGTGATTGCCATTGTTTATTTCTTTGGTCCTAGTGTTTTAATTACGATGACCTTAGCTGTTATTGTTGCTTTATTAGCCGAAGCACTCATGCTCAAGCTGCGTGGTCGTCCACTTAAGCCATTCCTAACTGATGGTAGTGCCATTGTGACTGCTGTATTACTCGCTATCGCTTTACCGCCTCTTGCACCATGGTGGTTAACCGTTGTAGGTGTACTGTTTGCTATCATCTTCGCTAAACATCTTTATGGTGGGCTTGGCTACAACCCATTTAATCCGGCTATGGTTGCCTATGTTCTGCTGTTAATCTCATTCCCATTAGAAATGACAACCTGGCTACCTGTAGCTAGTTTAAGTGAACAGCCTCTCGACTTTGCTGGTGCTTTCCATGTCATATTTAATGGTCAGCTTATTAGTGGCTTAGGCTTTGATACCGTTTCAGGGGCAACGCCTCTTGATGCGATGAAAACACAAATTGGTTTATTACAACATCCGTCATACATTTCACAACAACCCTTATTTGGCTTATTTGCTGGTAAAGGCTGGGAATGGATTAATATCTGGCTTGCACTAGGTGGTGCATTCTTAATTTACCGTCGTGTTATTAGCTGGCATATTCCAGTTGCAATGTTATTGGCTTTAACAAGTATCAGTCTGATTACTTGGTTGCTTGCACCTGAATCAACGGGATCACCTCTGTTTCATCTTCTTAGTGGTGGCACAATGTTAGGCGCATTCTTTATTGCCACTGATCCTGTTACGGCTGCAACAACAATTAAAGGTCGAATTGTATTCGGTGCTGGTGTTGGTTTATTAACTTATATTATTCGTGTTTGGGGTGGTTATCCTGATGGTGTCGCTTTCGCGGTATTATTAATGAATATGTTGGTACCGTTAATAGACTATTACACCCAACCTAAAGTGTATGGAGGTTAATCTCGTGGATGAAGTTAAAACTAAAATCTGGAAGGTTGGTCTAATGTTAGCTTTGTTTGCCATTGGTGCAACAAGCTTAGTATCACTTACCGAGGCGAATACACGAGACAAGATCATAGAAAATGAGCGGCAAACATTATTAGCCGCGATTAATGCTCTCGTCGATAGTAATGACTATGATAATGATATCTTAACTGATACCTTATTAATCCCTAGAGTGAGGCAGCTGGGAACATCAGACTTTACGGATGTCTACCGTGCTCGTAAGGGTGGCAGCCCTGTTGCAGCAGTATTTACTAGCATCGCACCCAATGGCTATAACGGTAAGATAAAGCTACTTGTCGGCGTTTATTATGATGGTACATTAGCAGGTGTTCGCGTTATCAATCATAAAGAAACACCTGGTTTAGGTGACAAAATTAATGTCAAAAAATCAGACTGGATTCTACAATTTAAAGGTTTATCTTTAACAAACCCTAGTGAGTCTCTCTGGAAAGTTAAAAAAGATGGTGGTGATTTTGATCAGTTCACAGGGGCGACCATCACCCCACGTGCAGTTGTTACAGCTGTAAAAAAATCCTTGCAGTATTTTGAAAAGAACCGCGATGAATTATTTAAGGAGGCCAAGTAATGAATGACGTTTATGGCCCAATAATCCGTGATGGATTATGGAAAAATAACCCTGCCTTAGTACAGTTATTAGGTTTATGTCCCCTACTCGCAGTATCTAATACAACCATTAATGGTTTGGGTTTAGGTCTAGCAACCATCTTAACCTTAGTAGCTTCTAATGGGCTGGTATCATTATTTCGTAAAAAAATACCTGATGAAGCAAGATTACCTGTGTTTGTCATGATCATCGCTTCTATCGTAACGGTGATCGAATTATCAATGAATGCATGGTTTCATGAGCTGTATTTAATTCTTGGTATTTTCATCCCACTCATTGTGACTAATTGTGCCATTACCGGTCGTGCTGAAGCATTTGCAGCCAGAAACCCTGTCGGCCCTTCAGTTGTAGATGGTTTGATGATGGGTTTAGGTTTTACTGCCGTACTGGTTTTATTAGGCGCTGTCCGAGAACTGATTGGCCAAGGTACAATTTTAAGTGAAGCTCACTTAATGTTTGGTGAGGCTGCTAGAAACATGACAATTGTTGTTATTGAAGATTATCGTGGTTTCTTGATGGCATTATTACCACCTGGAGCCTTTATTGGTTTGGGTTTAATTGTCGCCTTAAAGAATGTGATTGATGCTCGACAAAAAAACAAACAAGCTAATGTGCCGAGCACAGAAGCAACTCCAGCTGAAGCATGAATCAAGCTCAACGACACGAGTTCTTCGCGATACTTAAAGCGACCAATCCAGAGCCAACAACTGAGCTTAACTACACCAGTACATTTGAACTTCTGATTGCGGTTATTTTATCTGCCCAAGCAACCGATATAGGTGTAAATAAAGCAACAGATATTCTCTATCCTGTTGCCAACACACCGCAAAGTATTCTTGAACTTGGTGTCGATGGCCTAAAACACTATATTAAGACCATTGGCCTATTCAATAGTAAAGCTGAGAATGTCATTAAAACCTGTCGTCAATTAATCGAACTTCACGACAGCGAAGTACCTGATGACCGTGAAGCATTAGAGGCCTTACCTGGGGTTGGCCGTAAAACAGCCAATGTAATTCTCAATACTGTTTTCAAACACCCTGTTATTGCTGTCGATACACACTTATTTCGCTTATCAAACCGTACTGGCTTGGCAAAAGGCAAAACAGTGCGTGCTGTTGAAGACCGTTTAATGAAAGTTGTCCCAGCTGAGTTTAAACAAGATGCTCATCACTGGCTTATCCTCCATGGTCGTTATGTCTGCATTGCTAGAAAACCACAGTGTGAGAGTTGTGCTGTGTCACACCTTTGTGATGAATATCGACGCCAACAAAAGAAAGTGAATAAAGCATAATGTTTGGTCAAAATAGACAACAATTACGTCAAATGTATCATGATGTCTGGCAAAAAAGTCAGGCTGGTGAAGCATTATCTGCATTAGAATCCATGGTAGCCCAAGTCATCAGCGAACATCCTGAATACCATAAAATATTTAATAATGAAGCCAGCTTACAGCAAGAATATTTTGTTGAAGATGGCGAAACAAATCCTTTTTTACATATGGGATTACATATATCCTTACATGAGCAAATTTCGACCGATCGTCCAGCTGGTATTCGTCAAGCCTATCAGCAATTACAAGCAAAGTTTGCTAATGCTCATGAAACTGAACATCATATGATGGAATGTTTAACAGAAAGCTTATGGCTTGCTCAAAGGAATAATCAGCCCCCTTCTGAGTCAGATTATTTAACAGCATTAAAGAAATTATTATGAATAAAATCACAGCGACTATTGAGTTTAGTTTTAAAGGTGAGACACATAGACCTAATGCCGTATTAGATCTTGATGAGTTCATGCTAAAACAACGTGCCATCCCTCCTTTGCACCAATTAATAGCAACACTAAATAATATTGATAACTACTCTTATGAATATGAAATGCTAATAGAAGAAGATATTCGATTTAGCGATGCTGAAGGTTTAGCTGCTGATTTTTCAATCAATAATCAGTTTGACCAAGTTGCCTTCGAAAAAAATTGGCTTGAACAAGAGTTATTAAAAAAACTAGCACCAAGCATCAGACAACAACTTGATATAGATGATATTAATCAACACCCAGCCCTCAAGTCAGTTTTACTCGCTGCCTATCAACTAGGTACTGAAAATATTTAATGGGTCGAATGGGTGATAATTGGGCAACTGCTCATAAAAACTGGCAAGGCATATTGGCAGCTGTTGGTTTATCAATTGTTCTAATTTTGGCTTTGCTACTGAAAGAACAAGAGGATACGCGAACATTCATAGAAACAACTAGAATAACGGCTACCATTACTGAAATAGAAATAACTGAATATGAATCTAGATACGGTGGGAAAAATCTTAACTATTTTACGACATTAAAATTGCCTAACGGTAAAACTACTCGATTTATGCTACTCCAATCTCCCCCAGCTATTGGTAGTAATGTGCCCGTATCAGTGGATATTTATGATGATGGAAGCCAGTATTATCATTACAATCAAATGGACTGGCAGTTACTAAAAGTACAATAGACACTTACTAAGGCAAACTCATATGAAAGCATTTGGCTTTAACAGTAGCGATAGTCAGCCTCAATTAATTGAACTCACTATGCCTGAAGCTACAGGCTATGATTTATTAGTCAAAATTGATGCAATTGCAGTCAATCCTGTTGATACGAAAGTAATATCAGGTATCAAAGAACAATTAGTCGAACCCAAAATAGTAGGTTGGGATGTGTCTGGTACAGTTACCGCGGTGGGAGAACAAGTCAACTTATTTGAGATTGGCGATAAAGTATTTTATGCGGGAGATGTGTCTCGCCCAGGTTGTTATGGCACTCATCAACTGGTTGATGAACGTATTGTTGGTCATGCACCAAAGTCTTTATCTTCAACAGAAGCGGCTGCCATGCCATTGACTAGTATTACTGCTTGGGAAGCTTTATTCTCACGCCTCAAAATTATTGCTGATTTAGACCAAGGTAAAAATATACTCATTATTGGTGGTGCCGGTGGTGTTGGCTCAATTGCGATTCAATTAGCAAAAACAGTCGCTAAACTCAATGTCATTACTACCGCGTCACGAACAGAGTCTGAGCAATGGTGTCACAAATTAGGTGCAGATTATGTGATCAATCACCATGGTAATCTAGTTGTTCAGTACAGAGAACTTGGCATTGCCGATCCCGACTATATATTATGCCTCAATAATACCGACGGGCACTTTACAGAAATGGCTGAACTCATTGCACCACAAGGACTAATTTGTAGCATTGTAGGCACTCAGAAAAAGCATGACTTAGATTGTTTGAAATCTAAAAGTGCCGGCTTTGTTTGGGAGTTTATGTTCACCCGCCCAATGCTTAAAACATCAGATATGATCGCTCAGCATCACCTTCTTAATAAGATTTCACAGCTACTTGATGACGGACAATTAAGCTCGACACTGACATCAACCATAGGGCCAATTAATACTGACAATATCATTGCAGCACACCAGCAACTACTAACAGGCACAACTATTGGTAAACTCGCTTTAACAGCAATCATTGACTAGCTATTTCGCACAAAGCATTATCATCGTATAATTATCTGTTTATTTACTTATTTAGTTAAGGTTTCATCATGAGCTCTCAAAATTCAGGCAAATTCTTTGTTGGTAGTATTGTCACATTCATCATTGTATTTGGCTTAATCAACGTCCTACTATCAACAATGCAAGGCGTTGCAAAAGGTGTTGTCACTCCAGAAAGCATGACTGCTGAAGATGTTGCTGAACGTATTAAACCTGTTGCTGAAGTTTATGTTGGTGAAGCGCCAGCTCCTGTCGCGGCACCTGCTGCAGCTAGTATGAGCGGTGATCAAGTCGTAACTCAAGTCTGTGCACTGTGTCATAGCACTGGCATGATGAGTTCACCTAAATTAGGTAAAGCATCTGATTGGGCTCCACGTATTGAGAAAGGTGTTGAGACTCTATATTCAAATGCAATTAATGGTCTCAATATGATGCCAGCACGAGGTGGTCGTCCTGACTTAAGTGATGACGATGTGAAAGCAGCTGTTGACCACATGTTATCGCAAGTTAAATAAGATTCATTAAAAAAGCCCGCATAATGCGGGCTTTTTATCGTTATATTTAAAATATGAAAACTATTAACTTTCCCTATATCGCCTTAGCTCTAACTGCTTTTTTATTATTACTTGTTTTGAAAGGTAGTGAACTAAATAGTGATGGAACAACCATGTTGCCATTACTAACCTTATTAGTGGTCAGTGAATTTTCATTTTTCGTAACAGCGATTGCAGTCTATATTGGCTCACAGAATATTAAAGCTAAGGGCATCGGCTCTATTTACAGCCTTGTGACTCTATTATGTTTAGCTTTATCTATACAGTTCATGCTGTTAGGAATTAAACTCTGGCCGCTATAGGGCTATCGTTAGCTAATCAGACGTATTCACCGTTTTAATATAAAGTGACTCCACTTTTTCTCTAGCCCAAGCTGTTTTTCTTAAAAACTTAAGACTAGACTTAATACTTGGATCACTTTTAAAACACTTTATATCTATCTTCTGTCCCATTTCTTGCCAGCCTAATTGCTCAACCAGCTCCGTTAAGACTTGTTCTAGTGTAATACCATGTAATGGATTTTTGGCTTGTTTCTGAGTCATATACTTACTAAGTGTTTAAAATTGTTAGCTAAGCTTAGCAGAAAATGTCCATTAACTATATTGCTGACACCCACATCGGGATATACTATCCGCCAGATGCACTTCTACAGCCACTAAAAATAGGAACTACTTGTGACTAATAATGATGTTTTACGCCGAATTCGTTATACCTATAACTATAACGATGACAAAATGATGAAAATCTTTGCTGCCGCGGACTCAGAAGTAACTCGTGCCCAAATCAGTAGCTGGATGAAAAAAGAAGGAGATGCTGATTATACAAATTGTAGCGATGTACAGTTAGCCACATTCTTAAACGGTTTAATTAATACAAATCGTGGCAAAAAAGAAGGTGTACAACCTGTTCCAGAGAAAAAGATAAATAATAATATCGTCTTCAGAAAACTGAAGATTGCCTTAGATCTTCGTGATGAAGATATTTTAGAAATTCTTCTGCTAGCTGACTTACGCATCAGTAAACATGAGCTAAGTGCATTCTTCCGTCGTGCTGATCACAAACACTTTAGACAGTGTAAAGATCAAATCTTGCGTAACTTCCTACATGGTGTTCAACTGATGTATCGTGAAGAAGATGATGATGAAAATGAAGCCTAATTGTAAACGAGATAGCTAAGTTTAGCGGTATCAAGAAGCAAGCCTCTGATACTACCTTACAGTCCACTTCGTGCCAATTGCGGTCATTCGCTTAGCAACCGTTTTGGGTTGACGTTACTTCAAGTTGGTTTTTTAGAACCACACTCTTACTCCCATAACCCAATGAAAATTACTAATATGCTCATTTTCTTCACGTGCAAAATCAGCCGTTTTACCAAAACGTTTATTCCACTCAATGCCAATATATGGTGCGAATTCTCGCTTAAGTTCATACCGTAACCTAAGGCCTAAACTCATATCTGATAAACCCTCTCCAGTTCCTGCTACAGCATCACTCTTTGTGAATATATTAGCTTCTAGTTCCGGAGATAAAATCCATTTTTGGCTCAACATTAATTCATATTCAAACTGAGTACGCAAACCTATATTGCCACTGTCACTTATAAAGAAAGCAATATCTGTCTCAAAAAAATAAGGAGCCAAACCTTGTATACCAAAAACTAACCAATCTCTTGTGGGGCTAGGTTGACTATCGTGCCGCCAACCAATTTGTGCATCCCAATATGGTGCAACAGCTCTGCTATACAGTAGTTGAACTTCAGCTTCTTCTATCTCGCTATTAACACTCTCGCCTTCTGTTTTCAACCACAGTTTATTTAAATCTTGACCTATCCACCCTTGTAAATCCCAAGCCATATCATTTCTATTACCAATATCTATTATTTCTAATTGATCAACTTTAATCATGGTCAATATAGGATCATCAGTCATACTCGTAGCAAAGCTAGGTACTATTAAAAACAACCCTATTAAAAATATTGATAACCGTAACATCTAAGAAACTCTTACTTCACGGAACATTGAAAACATATGAAAGCGTAAGTGACAATGATAAGCCCACCTGCCAAGTGCATCGGCTGATACTAAATAACTGATCTTAGCTCCGGGTTGCACAATAACTGTATGTTTACGTGGAATGTTTTTAGCATCACCTGTTTCTAGTTCACTCCACAGGCCATGTAGGTGCATTGGATGATTCATCATCGTGTCATTAATTAGGGTGAAACGTACACGCTCACCATATTTTAGGTTGATGGGCTCAGCATCGGCATATTTAATACCATTAATTGACCACATATAACGCGTCATATTGCCGGTTAAATGTAACTCAATTTCTCGACTAGGTTCTCGTGGATCAGATGTCGGGTATAGGTTATGCAAATCAGCATAACTCAATACTTTTCGGCCATATATTCGTTGATGGTCACGCAAGCCTATACCCGGATCATCTATCTTATATATTGGTTGTTCAGAACGCATATCTACGTGTGGGCCAAACTCAGTTTTCTGATGCGATATTGGCAAAGCACTACCGAACCCAGCGAGTCCTGTTCCCATAACGGCTGTGTCATTCTTTTTCATAGGCATTGAATGGTCCATCTTATGACCGTCATGCCCAGCCATGTTCATCATCAGCTTACTACTGATCGCACCATGGTCCATTCCCATATCAGCCATAGTTAAAATGGGCGTAGGATCAAGTTCTGGTAATTCCGCTTTCATATTTAGATCGGGCGTCAACACTCCATAGGCGAAACCCGACCTATCAATCGCTTGAGCAAAAATAGCATGGGCTTTATCTGCTTCTGGTTCAATAATGATATCGTATGTTTCAGCAACACCGATACGAAAATCATCTACTGTAACTGGTTCAACACTTTGTCCATCTGCTGCTACAACCGTCATTTTGACATCAGGAATACGTACATCAAATAGAGTCATTGCTGCAGCATTAATAATTCTTAACCGTACCTTTTCTCCCTTATTGAATAATCCGGTCCAACTCTGCTCCGGTGTTTGCCCATTCATTAAAAAAGTGTATGTCATACCCGTAACATCAGATATATCACGATCAGACATTCGCATATCATTCCACATCTCACGGTCACGTAAGGTCTGAGCAACACCCTTTTCTTTTACCTCTGACCAAACATCACTAAAAGTACGCTCTCTGGTATTGTAATAATGACTCTGTTTTTTCAGTTTGGCATAGATATCTGCAGGATCTTCATCTGTCCAATCAGATAACACCATGACATAATCACGATCATAATCAACCGGATCTGGCTCCGCAGGATCGATAACTATTGCACCATATACGCCGGTTTGCTCTTGATATCCTGAGTGGCTGTGATACCAGTATGTTCCACTTTGATTAACTTCAAACTCATATTTATAGGTTTCACCTGGTTTGATACCTGTATAACTTAACCCTGGCACGCCATCCATTTCAGTTGGCAATATCATTCCATGCCAATGAATTGAACTATCTTCATTCAAGTTATTCGTCACATTCAAAGTGACTAGCTGCCCCTGTTTCCAACGTAATGTGGGGGCTGGCAATGAACCATTAACGGTAGTTGCAATCCGTTCTTTACCTGTGAAATTGACAGCTTTGTATCCAATATCCAGATTAAACTGGTGACCTTGTATAGTAGGAATATTTGCTGGTTGAGTATCTGCAAAAGAAAGTTTTGGCCAAGGTGACACTGCATACGCCAATGCTGATGATACTCCAAGAACAAATCGTCGTCGTGTTATTGGTGTCATTAACTCGCTCATATTGTTACTTATACTCTTAATGTTAACCCTATGCACTTGTGACAACAATTCACCTGAAATTACTGCATAAAAGGAGGTTGTAATAGCAAGAGACTGCACTTCTATCTCATATGAATAACCATACACAAGATAGCTCCATCTATACATTTCACTAACCAACAGGAGAATTACCTATGATGTAACCACCTTTCCTGAGACAAACTTAGCCAAGTAGAATCAATTAGGTGATTGTCCGCTTTGGGTCGGGAAGCGACCTTTGAATAATTGGGTTCTATCTTGCCAAAACTGGTCATTCGTTTTACGGTAATTTTATGATTTTAGTTGAAAATCACATCGGTGTTTGGCTATAAATACAAAGTATTTAAAATTTGTGTTCATTGACAATAAAGGCTTAAGACTTTGAATGATCAATGAAGTTATCTTAATCTTCCAGTAACGCAACACCTAACTTCTGCCCCTCAGCCGTATTCATTCCCAACATCAGTATTCCATTAACAATGAAACCCGTCTTCTCAAAACATCTCGGAGTCTCTACGAGAGTCATATTTTACAGCGTATTAATCTGTGACATGCACCGTACCCATCATCTTGGGATGTGGGCCACAGTGATAGGGAAAACTGCCTGTGTTATTGAATTTCCGCTGGAAAGATTCTTCAGGGAAAAAATAATCAGCCTCTTCTTCACCTAACTCCTCGAACCAGACACTGTGGTACTGTATTTTTTCATTATTTTCCCAGCGAATAGTTTGACCACGTTTGATAGTAAT
>ENA-ORXI01002861-ORXI01002861.1-sediment-metagenome-genome-assembly--contig:-NODE-2861-length-12077-cov-3.667917_pt1 | contig 12077 bp, 17 predicted proteins | sample MGYA00237861_ERZ511468 | MGnify/ENA primary metagenome ERZ511468 (study PRJEB26299, sample SAMN06266213) | sediment metagenome | isolation source: Hudson Canyon methane seep mesocosm | place... | reverse complement strand
AAAGGAACTCAGAGAAGATCTGAATATCACCAGACTTGTCAGCCGACTCTCTAAGGCTCTTAATTAAACTTGCAGACCACTCATTCATTATTTCAAGCGACTGCACTGCAGGCCAGCCAGACTCACCGTTTTCAGCCAACCTTACATCACTCACTCTGACCAATACCGTGGTCACGCCATCCATATTTTGAGCAACGTAGGATGCATTTAAATCGCTTGGATTAGGCATTTTATAGGCTACAACAGCAACCCCAAAAGGCAACTCAGTTCTTCTTCCAATCCAGCTCTCGTCCTTCCATTCAAGGCCGTTATTACTGATTAAAGAATTTGCGTTTGAATGGTTACCACTTGATAGCTCACTGGCGATCTCTTGAGCCAAATCCGCAATAACAACTTTCGCCTCGATTGTTTTCAACAAAGACTCCACTTCCGCATAAACCTCGTCCAGCGCTTTTTGGCTCGACGGCCGCTCATCAATCAAACTTAAAACAACATACGTGTTGCCAATTTCAAGAACGTCAGAATTCTCGCCGCCCAGCACCACATCGCTGTACGCGGCCTTTACAAACTTTGCATCATGGGCAGAACTTGTAGCAGGGAAAAAATCAGAAGATTGCATTTCAAGACCAAACTGGTCGGCAACTATATCAATTGGCTCTTCATAAGCCAAACTTACCAACTCTGCTTGCAAACTGTAAAGCTCGTTTGTAATGAATTTTTCTTTGTATATTTCCTGCAGTTCACTTTTAACGTCGGCAAATAACTTCACGCTAGCCTCAGCAATATCATTTACCTTAATAATATGATAGCCAAATTGTGTTTTAACAACGCCGCTCGTCTCACCAGCACCCAAATCAAAGACCACTTTGTCAAACTCTGGCACCATGCGCTCACGCTCGAAGTAGCCTAAATCACCACCCACAATATTTGTGGAGTAGTCAATAGAATGCTCTTTTGCCATTTCAAAAAAGTCAGCACCAGAATTAAGTTTGCCCAAAATTGAAGAAGCCTCTTCTTCAGTTTTAACAAGAATATGTTGCGCCTTTCTTGTTTCATCGGTGGCGAAGCGTTGTTTCTCATCATCATAAAGATCCAACAGTGTCTGCTCATCAGCATCTTCAGGCGAAGCGACATCACTTCGGGACAACTCAATATAGCTAACTTTAACTTGAGGAGGGGAGACAAAATTTGCCAGATTATCATTGTAATACTCAGAGACTTGTACGCCATCAATTGCGATCTGATCAGCAAAATTCGCAGTGTTAAATGCGATAAAAGCAACCTCTCTTTCTTGTGCGGCCAATGCATTGAGTTGATTCGACTGAGCGCTGGTTGTCAGCGCAGATTGTGCTAAATTGCGAGTAAGTTGATCACTATTTAATTGTTCAGATTGCTCATCAAAGTAGACTCTAGTAGACTCATACCCCTCTAGACGCAATCTTTTTTCATAAAGATCTTGAGAGTAAACACCTTTTTCATGGAATTTTGCATCAGCCCTTATAGACTCGATCACTTCTTGCTCAACCGTTACCAGTTCAAGAGAGTCAACCATCATCTCAAACAATTTTTGAGTAACCATGAGATCAATCAATTTTTCTTTTAAGATTTTGTCAACCTCATCCGTGTAATCGGCGCCAAGCTCAATTTGGTTTTGACGGCGATTACTTTCCAACAACTTAGCATAGGAGGCATAATCAATCTCCTCGCCATATACTTTCGCTACTGCCGGATTGTTGCTTGGGCCAAGATATGACGCAATGCCAAACAAGGCAAACGGGACAGAAAGAAGACCTACGATTAAATAGGCAACCCAGCCTTTAGATTTATTTTTTATTGCACCTAACATGTTTTGATTTTTAGTGGCGAAAAACAAATGTTAACTTCACATTTGAGTGCTGAAAGTCACACCAAACTAAGGCCACAGTTTCCTTGATAAAAGTCGATTATTATACAAAAAAAAAGACGCTCTAATGAGCGCCTTTTTTTAATCCTTTCTCAATATCAAAAAATAAAGAGAAATATAAGGGTGTTTTTAGCTCTATCAATTTTTAAGTCATTGATTTTTCTAAAAAATATGGCGGAGCGGACGGGGGTCGAACCCGCGACCTCCTGCGTGACAGGCAGGCGTTCTAACCAACTGAACTACCGCTCCAAATTTTTGGTGGGCGCTACAAGACTTGAACTTGTGACCCTCGCCTTGTAAGGGCGATGCTCTCCCAACTGAGCTAAGCGCCCAAAAAAAATGCCCGGTTCTAAAACCAGAACCGGGCGTATTATACTGAAAAAAATCTGATTAGTTTACAGATTCCTTTAATAATTTTCCTGCTTTAAATGCTGGCACTTTAGAAGCTGAAATTTGGATCGTAGCACCTGTTTGAGGGTTACGTCCCGTGCGTGCTGCACGCTCTCTAACTAAAAAACTACCGAAACCTGTGATTGCAACAGTGTCACCACCTGCTAATGCACCTGAAATGGCATCTGTTGTTGCAGCCAATGCGCGAGCAGCGTCTGCTTTTGTTAGTCCTGAGCCATCGGCAATTGCCGCGACTAGATCTGATTTGTTCATATCCTATTCTCCTTTTTTGTTTGACAATTTTTATTACAAAATGCGCAGACTATTTCTAATCCTGCATTTGATTATCCATTATTCAGCCCCGCTGTCAAGCGGGTTTCGGCAAATAAACCCTATATAAATGCAAATAATAAAATTGAAATATTATGGTTTATTCTTTTTTTGAATATGGGGTAAAAAATCTTCTAACCAAATTTTTTGTGTAATCTCACCGATATGCCTATAAAGAATGACTCCTTGCTGGCTCACAAGGAACGTTTCTGGTGTTGCATAAACACCCAACTCAAGACCCGCCTCGCCCTTAGGGTCAAACACAATCAAATCAAACGGATTACCCATAACCCCAAGCATCTTGTTTGCGTCTGCTCGGGTATCCTTATAATTAAGACCTATAAGTTGTATTGATTCACCCTTAGAAATACTCATTAGCACTTGGTGCTCTGCACGACAAGTTACGCACCATGAAGCCCACACGTTAACAAGTGTGCTGCCACCTCTAAAGGTGTCACGAAGCGAAACACTTTCGCCCGTATAAAAATCGTCGACTTCAATGTCTGGAAAAGCTTTACCTAAAAAAGGCGATGGCAATTCTCTGGGGTTCGAACTGAGCGATACATAAAGAAAGGTGGCAATAACAATAAAGCCAATCAACGGTATCAGTTTCTTCACTTTGACTGCTTTGCCTTTTCAAGGGCGTCGGCAACTTCAGGCGGCATATAGTTTTCATCGTGTTTTGCCAGCACTTCACTGGCGACAAACACCTCTTGACTGAACGAACCAGTAGCAACAATACCTTGCCCCTCACGAAACAAATCGGGCAGTATGCCAACATAGTTCACCTGTATGCTGTTTGCAGTGTCGGTTAAAGTAAAGCTTACTTTCATGCCATCACGTATAAAGCTATCAGTTTCAACCAAGCCACCTATGCGAAAACTCTTGCCAATCGGAGCACGCCCTTCCACTACATCCGTTGGGGTGAAAAAATACAATAAATTGTCATTAAAAGCCTTAAGGGCGAAATAGCCAGCCAAAGAAATGCCCAGAACCAGCATTGCAACTAGCGCCATCCTGTTTTGTCGTTTAGTCATTTTGTCGGCTGTATTTATTGCTGAGTGTAATCAAAGTTTGTTTGTGATGACTTCTAGCACGAATAAAAAGCGTGGCCACGGTGATGAAGGCAACGCCGTAAGCAGACCACACGTAGAAAGCGTATTTTCCGTAAGGCAGAAATGAAAAATACTCCATTAAAGTCATGAGCGCTCTCCATTGACGAGATCCTTCACCCAGCGAGAATTTTGCTCTCTAGTAAGCACTTCGGTTTTGGCCTTAATGGTGACCAACGCAGCGTAAAGTAGAACAAAGACTAAAAACATAATACCAAGCGCTATACCCATATCAGGGTCTTTCAGCCCGCCCGTGCCAACCGTATAGCCTTGGTGTAATGTATTCCACCATTTAACCGAATAATGAATAATAGGCAAATTAACCAAGCCAACAATGGCCAAAATAGAACTGGCCTTGGCCGCGGTACGAGGGTTATCAAAAGCATTGTTAAGCGACATGTAAGCCAAATACAAGAACAACAAAATCAACTCAGAAGTTAATCTTGCGTCCCAAACCCACCAAGTGCCCCACATCGGCTTACCCCAAATAGAGCCTGTTGCTAAAGCTATAATCGTAAAGGCGGCGCCAATGGGTGCGGAAACTTTAGCCACCACTTCGGCCATTTTAATTTGCCAAATAAGACCAATACCACCAGCAATGGCCATAATGCCATAAACGGTCATTGACATAATAGCGCTTGGAACGTGTATATAAATAATTCTATAACCGTCGCCCTGTTGGTAATCGGCAGGTGAAACCACCAAAGCCCAATAAAGCCCAACAACACCAAGGACGATAAACGGTATTAAAAACCAAGGGGTTAACTTAGTGCATGTTCGATAAAAAACCTTTGGCGAGGCCTGCCTTTGAATCCATTTCCACATAGCGGAATCCGATAAATGCTAAAGGTCGCTATTTTACAAGAAAGCGCCTTGGTGTTAAAGAGAAACCTTTTGAGACTTTTGCGCTACATTATTGCGTAAATACGTTGGTTGAGCAAACTCAAGACTCGCCTTACTTCCGTTCTTAAGCGCCTCATACGCCAAGTCAATTAAGCTAGAAGATTTCGGAAACAGGTCAGTATCGATATGCTCAACACCACTCGCTACTCTCAGCTCATCCGCATAAGCCGACCATCCACTGCCAACACCAACAAACTCACCCTTAAGTTTGCCCACTGCCGTTGGCTCACAAATTTTCTCATCGCTGAGTATGCCGTCTAGATAGACCCCCCAATAAACTTCGCCCATTCTGGCATCAAACGCCACGGCGATAGCCTGGCAATTTAAATGCTTTGCCGCCCTATAGCCCAATAACTCAAGCGTGGAAAATCCAATGCTGGGAATATTAGCTGAGAGCGACAAGCCTTGCACAACACCGATACACATTCTCACACCAGTGAAGGCGCCAGGGCCCTTAGTGAAGGCGATAGCATCCACGTCATCCAGTTTAACACCCGCCTCAGAAAACACCTCATCACAAAGTTTTAAAATTTGGCCGGAACTTTTTGCCACATCTCGCAATACGCGAGTGAACTTATCGCCGCCAACACAAAGTGTGGCAGAGGCTGTTTCAGTACAAGTGTCTATCGCAAGTATATTCATTGCACAATTTTCTTATATTTATAATGCATGGATAGGATTAAATTTTTACGCTTTTCCAAGCGCTCTGGGCGCCTAACTGGGTTATAGTACGATGGCCCTTTTAACAAGGCAACCAAGGTCGCCATTTCATCTAAGTTTAATTGTTCTGGCGATTTATCGAAATAATGTTCAGCGGCAGAGGCAAAGCCATGAATTGCCACAGCGCCGTCTTGCGCCAAATATACCGTATTCATGTAGCGCTCAAGAATGAAATTCTTATCATAAGACAACTCCATCAATAAAGCCATCATGACTTCTTTGGTCTTTCTAACCAACGTTTGCTCTCTTGAAAGCAGGGTGTTTTTAACCAATTGCTGGCTAATCGTACTGGCACCCCTTAGTGGATTATTGTCCAACAAATAACCTGAAAAGACTCTGGAAATTTCCCTTACATCAACACCCGGGTGTTGAAAAAAAGATTGATCCTCAACCAACAATAGCATATTAATCATTTCTTTAGGATAGCTATCAAGCGAGTATTCTATTTGAGTGACTTGCTCGGTTGTTTTAATGGGTGCGGAAAACACACCTTGCACAAGGTGATTTAAATACGCAAGATAAATCACCACAACAATGAGATTGAGTAACGTTAAACGCTTTAGCCACCTCTTCATTTTTTATGAGTTATTGGATAACAAAGAATTAATTAACTTTTTCATTATTAATATAATGACCGTCACGTAATTCACAGAAAAATAAATCCACCATCGGGTGATCAATTTCCTCGCCGCTCGAATCCGGTTCTACGTTTTGCTCAGCAACATAAGTTGAATTGGTCGATTGATGCACAAGTACGTGATACCAAGGCGCATTCTTTGGTGGCCTACTACGCGCAACCGTATCGTACCACTCATCCGTCAGCTGAAAACAGGGATCGATGTCAACAACAACCCCTCGATAACCAAACAATTTATGATGAATCAAGTCACCAATAGAGTGCTTAGCTGTGATTATTTCCATCTTTAATTTCCTAATTAGTGTGCAGCTTCACCAAAAGACTCTTGTATTTCGTCAAAAGTTGCGGTAATCGCATGCACATTGGTATACCCCATTTGTTGCAAAGTAAGGGCGCCAAGCGATGCACGGCCACCGCCGGCGCAATGCGTCAAAATTAGCGTATCGACATCAGGGCAAAATTTGGTTATTTTCATCTCAAGTAGTCCTCGAGAAATATGAATGGAATTCGACAATTTGGATTTTGCTACACTCTCGGCTTCCCGTAAATCGATGATAACGCCGCTATCTGAGTCGTCATACAATACTTTGGCTGACGACACATCAACACAATTAATTTGAGATTGCGCTTCTGCTATCAACTCTCCGGCGGTTTTTATCATAAACACTCTCTAAGATTTTGTAATGATAATCATACCCCTATTACGATTACGCTTGTCGTTGTAAGAAATGCTTCGCTCTGTCCATTCTGTCATAAAACTGTCAATTAATTTTGAATACTTCCATAAAATGCGTATAATACATCGTACACGATTTAATCGTGTATATTTTGAATAATGGACAATCAATCAATGAATACAGAATTTTACCAATTAATAATAGACGGCATAAACGGTGACAAAATTCCTATGACAGACTTTAAAGGAAAGACGCTATTAATCGTCAATACAGCTAGCAAATGCGGACTAACCCCCCAATACGAAGGGCTAGAAAAATTATACAAAGAACATAAAGAGAGGGGCCTTGTAATACTTGGCTGCCCCTGCGATCAATTCGCCAATCAGGAACCTGGAACGTTAAAGGACATTCAGTTTTTCTGTACTGACAAATACGATGTTACTTTTCCGATGTCAACCAAAGTTAATGTAAATGGTAATGACGCTCACCCTCTTTACAAATACCTCAAAAAAGAACTCAAGGGCTTTTTGACTAGCAATATTAAATGGAATTTCACTAAATTTCTCATTGGCCCAGATGGCGCTCCGATCAAGCGATTTGGTCCAAAAACCGAACCGAGTAAAATTGCCGCTTTTATTAAGCCACTATTAAGTGAGGGTGGTTAAATGAAAGGCGAGGCCATGTTACAGCTCGACAATCAGCTTTGTTTTCCGCTCTACGCCGCCTCAAGAATGGTGACCAAGCTCTATCAACCACTGCTTGAAAAGCTGGGTATTACCTATCCACAATATCTGATTTTGCTTGTGCTATGGGAAAATGACGAACTGAGTGTAAACGAAATTGGCAAAAAACTCATGCTAGAGACCAACACTTTGACACCTTTGTTAAAAAGAATGGAGGTCAAAGGCATTGTTAAGCGCACGCGCTCGAAGAGTGATGAGCGTCGAGTAATAGTCAAACTAGCCGACAAAGGCGATGCACTCAAACAAAGCGCACTGTGCATACCACTCGAGCTACTGGAGGGAATGACGAATCAGTTTCCGCTAGAAAGGGTTGGTCGCCTTCGAGATGACTTAAATGCACTGTTAAAAGCGCTTAGCCAATAAAGTTCTCTTACTGACTCCTAACGCCGCCAGCTTCCTCTAGAAGATCAATAACCATGGTGAAGCGGCCGCGCCTAATTGCAACGTCCAAGGCTGTTTTGCCACCATCTAGGGCATTAATATTCTCACTAGCATCAATAATGACCTGCAAAATAGCCGCATCGTCAAAGCGGTACGCTCTAATAAATTGGTGCAAAAAAGTACCACCCATATCCAAGTTCAAACCTTGATCGGCCCTGCACCTAACAAAACCCTACAAAGGATTGTGATAAAGAGGCAACTAGTATAAAATACGCACTTCCTTGCTTGATCAGCGCACGCTGGCAAGCTTTTTTTAACCGTAAGGAGATGTTAATGAGACATTACGAAATAACTCTCATTGTTCACCCGGACCAGAGTGCCCAGGTGTCAACAATGATTGACAAATACAAAGAAATCATCACTACAGGTGGTGGTAACGTTCACCGTCAAGAGGACTGGGGTCGTAAACACCTAGCCTATCCAATCAACAAAATCTATAAAGCACACTATTTAATGTTGAACATTGAGTGCGATCAAGAGACTCTTGATAAGCTTAACTATAACTTCCGTTTTAACGACGCAATTCTTAGAAATCTAATTATTTCTAAGCCGGGAGCTATTACTGAACCATCAATCATGATGGCCGCAACAGAAGAAAAAAAATAGGAGATTGATATGGCTAAGCAAATGAAAAGAAAAAAACGCAGACATCAGGTTCCTGTTAATCGTTTTTGCCGCTTTACTAAAGCAGGCGTAACTGAAGTCGATTACAAAGATGTTGACACGCTATTAAAGAACATTGACGAAGGTGGCAAAATCACACCATCAAGAATGACTGGCACTTGTGCTAAATTCCAGCGTCAACTTACAACGGCTATTAAAAGAGCAAGATTCTTAGCGTTGATTCCTTACACTGACAAACACAAGAAATAGGAGTTTGACATGCAAGTAATTTTATTAGAAAGAATTCAAAAATTAGGCGGTATTGGTGATTTGGCAAACGTCAAAGCTGGCTATGCACGTAATTTCTTAATCCCACAAGGCAAAGCTAAACCAGCTACAAAAGTTAACCTTGCTGAGTTTGAATTAATTAAAGCTGATCTACTAGCTAAAGAGGCATCTGCATTAGCAGACGCTCAAGCAAAAGAAGCTGCAATGAACGATGTGACTTGCACAATCACCGCTAACGCTGGTGATGAAGGAAAGTTATTCGGCTCTGTAAGTGCTGCTGATATCCTTGAGAGCTTAACCGCTCAAGGCTTTGAAGTTGAGAAGCGTGATATTCACCTCCCAGAATCCATTCGCCACGTTGGTGAGTACGAAGTATCCGTGTCTTTGTACACAGACCTTTCGGTCAACGTTAAGGTGATTGTTGAGGCGACTGCAGATAGCGAATAATTCATAAAGATTCATAAAGTGAGTTAAATTGGCTGGCTTCATCAAGCCCATTAAATTTTAACATAGCCCATTGAATAATTGCAGTTTCAAACAGTGAAGTAGGGGTATCTGCATTAAACTCAATTAATTTTATTGGTTTATCATCAATTCCACCTGCAAAGTCAAATCGACCATATAAATGCCAATGAACATCGTCTTCCCACGACTGTTTAATCACATCTACTAGATTAAAAGGTATGTTTATATCATGAAATAAGTTGTTCTCAATAACATAATCACCTGCTTCACAAAACATATCATATAATTCATTTGCAGCTTCATAATAAGCATTTGCTTCTGTTTCATTTATAGAGACAATTTCATCTGCTATATATGAAGTATTATCTTCATCTGTATGCCAGACAAAACCAATACTTTCTAAATATTCATCAGTTAAGGGATTAAGTTTTTTTAATTTCATTACTTATCCTCCAAAGAAACTTCTAGAACCAGATGATTTTTTACTGCCTCCAAAAAATCCACTCTTTTTACTAGATCTTGATTTTGCTGACGCGGCTTTTGCTTTTGCAAAACTGTTTTTACTTTTTGAATATGTTGATGGTGATTTGTATTGTGCGGCTCTTTGATTTTTATAATTTTGATTATTAAAAAGTTTTCCACCAATCCAGCTACCAATCATAGCTCCAGCTATACTTGACATCAATACGCCACCAAGACCCATTCCTCCACCACTAACTTGCTCTTGGTTTGGATTAGGATTTGTTAATTCTGAAGTTCCATTGTCAATTTTTACGGCTTCTTCTTTTACTAAGATATCAATTTCTTGTTGACTTAAAATTCTTTCAGTTCCATCAGCTCTTCGTAAAACGATTCGTGTATCTTTACTTGGAAATTCATCTACGATGGTATAACCACCTTGTGCTGTCTCTTCAATAATTACAAAAGCACCTTGCTTTTGCCCTTGATTTAGAGCGTCTGATTTTTGCTGTTGGTTATTCTGTCTGTCTTCACACCCTACAAGCCCAGTAATAAGCATGGCTCCAAGACCACCGACCATTGCATAGTTAGAAATTTTTTTAATATGTTTCAACTGTTGTTTCCTTGTTCTTTGTTTTTCTTTTCATTTTTCTATTAATTGCGCGCATTATAACACATATAAGTATAATTATCAAAAAAGATTTTTCTGGAAATTGGGTTTATACTATTAATTAATATGCAAAGAAATAAATGAAGTTTTAGCCTTCTTAAAAAAGAGATGAAATAACTATCAAAAAAACATTTTAATTTATGTTTTACTTTTCTGTAGAAATATTTTAAATAAGAAAATAAGTAATTTTAAGAAACCTTCGCCTCTTACGTTATTTAGTTTTATTCCAGTTGATAAAATGTCTTAAAAATGTGACTGGCACGGCTATTCCTTAATTTTTTTATTATAAGTTTTTGGTTAAACTTCAACGTTTTTTTATTAAAAGAAGGGAAGAAATTATGAAAAAATTAAAAAAATTAGGGTTAAATCTATTAGTAGTATGTGTGATAGGTTTGACATTTGCTGGGTGTGCGAGTTCAAGTGCATTTTATGCTCCAACCAATCCGTTTTATTATGCATCTAGTGGAGATTTAGATGGATTGAAAAAATTGATTGCCCAAAAGAAAGTATCGTTAGATATGACTGATAAAAAAAGGTTTCCATCAACTCTTTTTACAACAGCCATTAAATATAATCAATTTAACATAGCTGATTATTTACTTCAAGAGGGTGTAGATATCAATGAAGCTGTAAATTCAATGATTTACACTAAAAGTAGAGCACCCCTGCATTGTGCTGCAAAAGATGGAAATTTGGCGGGAGTTCAATATTTACTTAAAAATGGTGCAACTATAGATGTATATGATTTGAAAAAAACTACACCTCTCATGTTTGCTGCAAAGAGTAATGAGTTTGAAGTCGTTAAGTTTTTGGTTGAAAGTGGTTCTGATGTAAATGCAAAGAGCAGACACAAGTTATATAAATCTGTTGTGTCATCCGCTCGAAAAAAAGAAATTAAAGATTATTTAAAAAGTATGCAGAATATTTAAATCTTAGTTTTGATTATTTAAACTTTTTAAATTCTGTAAAATAAACAACACAGAATCAATAGAAAAGAAGTAACATCAAACTTACTTCTTTTTTAAATATAACTTCAAATACAATTACTGATAAATAACCAATCATATAAAACAAAATAAATATCATTTCCAAAACATGAACTAATAAAATTTTGATATAATTGCATAAAAAATATGGATACTATATGAAAATTGATGAAAACTTCGTAGAACTTATACTGCACGACTTTACTTTAAACAAAAAACAATGTGAGATTTTAGGCTTACCTTTTCCTCTTGAAGATGGTTGGGACTCTTTGATTTTAGACAAAGAGATAGCAAATGGTGATACTAACTTGCTTATTCTTTTAAAAGGGAAGCTTGCTCTTAAGACACAAGATCAAATTGTAAAAAACTATAAAACTCTCTCAAAGTTTAGAAACCCAAAAACTGCTGATTCTCCAAAAAAAGAACCACAAGCCCAAAAAAGTGTTAAACCCAATGTTGAACCCAAAGATATGCAAGGTATGAGTATCTATTGTGATGGTGCGTGTTCTGGAAACCCAGGGGAAGCTGGAAGTGGAATTGCTGTTTATTCAAGTGGAAACAAACCTGTGTTGTATCATGGAGATTATGTCAAAAATGGTACCAATAATATTGCAGAGTTAAATGCACTTTACAAAGCAATGAAAATCTGTAAAGAATCAAACGCCAATGAGCAAATCACTATCTTTTCAGATTCAAAGTACAGTATCGATTGTATTACGACTTGGGCTTATGGTTGGAAGGCAAAGGGAT
>ENA-ORXI01002856-ORXI01002856.1-sediment-metagenome-genome-assembly--contig:-NODE-2856-length-12095-cov-5.249875_pt1 | contig 12095 bp, 10 predicted proteins | sample MGYA00237861_ERZ511468 | MGnify/ENA primary metagenome ERZ511468 (study PRJEB26299, sample SAMN06266213) | sediment metagenome | isolation source: Hudson Canyon methane seep mesocosm | place... | reverse complement strand
TATGTCAAAAGCTACCTAAGCCACTGAGCTTCTATAGTTAAGAGGCTAACGTACTCGTTGCATCATGTAATAACCTAAACCTGCAAACACCACAGTTGGAAATGCTGCCGCTAACCAAGGTAAAACACCAAACACCAAACCTAAATGCTGAAAACTTTGGTTAAACAAATGGAAGCCAATGCCTACTAAGGCACCCGCTAAGATTCGACCACCAATCGGTGAAGATCGTAATGGACCAAAGATAAATGGCACCGCTAAAAAAACCATCACAGCAGAACTGATGGGCATCATAATTTTCATCCAAAATGCCATTTGATATTTTTCTACCGCTTGGTGATTTTCTTTTAAAAAAGAAACATATTGTATCAAGCTCCACACGGGTAAAAACTCAGGTGGAACTACCACTATATTGACCATGCCGGGGTTGAGCTGTGATTTCCAACGTGCATGTTCTATCGAACGAATTTGCACACCCTGCTCATCTAAGGTGCTTTGCACAACATTGGATAAAAGCCAACTATCATCTTCATTGTCATATTCAGCAGTTTCTGATTCAGTAATGATTCTTAAGCGGTTTTCTGTATCAAATTCATAAATTGAAATGCCTGAAAACCGGCCGTCCTGAAGTATTCGATCTATATGATTAAAATGTGAGCCATCACGTGACCAAAAACCATGGTCCAGCTCTGAACCAACCTCGCCAGATTGGGCAATTGATTGTATCGCTCGTGCTTTTTGCTCAGCCGGTGGCCGTACTATTTCACCAACAAACACCGCAACTACCATCAAACTAATAGCCACTATCATTACCGCTTTATTGATTTGTGCTACTGACATGCCTGCTGCTCGCATCACCACTAATTCACTTTGGCTAGCAAGGTTTCCTAATCCTAAAACACTGCCTAATAATGCAGCAACGGGCAGTAATTCATAGATACGTTTAGGCATTGATAAAGCGATATAACTGGCAATGTCACCGATCTGATATTGCCCTTTTCCTAAATCATCTAGCTCCGTAATGAAATCCATAAACGTATATAAACCAAGCAAGATCAGCAATACCAACACCGTACTTGCCAAAATTGTTTGTGCTATATAACGCTGTAATATCGTCATCACGCTGCCTTTTTATTTTGTTGATATTGCAACCAACGATAGCGAAGTTTATGTCGATTCAAGACTAATACTAAGATGCTAATCATCAATACATGCACCCAAATAGCACCGAACCATGGCGCAACTACTCCTTTAGTTACCCATGCCTTCGTAACAGCTAATAAATTACTGTAAATGATATAAACCAAAATCGCTGGGAAAAAACCGGCATAACGACCTTTTCGTGGCCCTGCATTAGCTAGGCTAATTGCAATCAATCCTAAAACGACGGTCATGATGGCAGATGAGGTGCGCCATTCCAATTCAGCTAAATCTTTATTGCTTCCACGTTGCCATAATTTTTTGGTCGACAATGCTTTATGCCTTTCACGTACGTTTGACTCCTCCCCTTTTTCCACCAAGATACTGTGAGAACCATACTCCGCAATGGTGAAATCCTTATCTCCTGCTTTGCCTTCGTATCGGAAACCGTCTTTTAGTACCAAATATTTATGACCAGTATCGCTATCTATTTCAAAATGGCCCTGTTCTGCTCTAAATATTAATGGTTTTCCTTCGCGATGAATTTCAATAAAAACATTGTTCATGCCATCTTTATTTTCGTTTAAACCTTCAGAATAAAAAGTCCATTTACCATCACGACTTTCTTTAAAGCTTCCTGCCACGAGACCACTGGTATCAGCAGTTAACTTGGCTTGCTGCTCTAATTCATATCGTCCTGTTAATACATCGGGCACAATCCATAAAGACAATAGCGCAACAACAATCGCAATCGTGCCAGAAAAAATCCCGACATTTCGCATCACTCGGTGTGCAGGAATTCCGCATGCGGCAATAACGGTAAGTTCATTATCGGAACTCATTCGTCCCAAGGCTAACATCACAGCAAGAAATGCCGCGATGGGTAGTAATAATGATAAAGCCCCTAAAGAGCTGTAACCCAATAAGGTAAAGATCACTTCCCCAGGTAAATTACCCACTGCAGCTTGTGCTAAATAGCGGGCAAATCGTGTTGCCACAAAAATTAACCACAACACACTGGTTACTGCGAGCAAGTTTAAAATGAACTCACGCAACAAGTAGCGGTCAATGACCGACAAGTAGGACTTAAAAAATTGACGAAGAACGGGCATTATTTAATGGTCTTAGTTAGAATAGGGCGGTTAATTGGCCGCAGCTAAAATTCGCAGTCTAAATCATCTACGCTCACAGGAGAAATTCATGCAGTATTTTGTCACAACTGACGCATTAGCAACACATAAAACTGATTGTATTGCCGTTGCTGTTTTTGAACAAGCAAACTTAAGCCCTAGTGCTCAAGCTATCAATGATCTTGGTAACAATATTATCTCTCGCATTATCGAGCGCGGTGATATTACTGGCAAAGCTGGACAAACAGTAATGTTGCATGATGTTGCTGGTTTAACTAGCGAAAGAGTTTTATTAGTCGGCTGTGGCAAACAAGATAAAACAACTGAGAAAGATTTTACCTCTGCTAATACAGCAATGACTAAAGTCCTTAACGAGTCTGGCGCGGCGACAGCTACAAGTTGTTTGGCAGAAATTAGCGTTAATGACAAACCTGCAAGCTGGAATGTACGTCAAAGCATTATCGCAAGCGAAGCAGCGTTATATAAATATTCACAAACCAAAAGTGATGTTAAAGCTCAAGAAAACCCATTAGAAAAATTAGCTTTCATTGCTAATGCTGATAACAAAGAAGCAATTGAAATTGCAACTCAAACAGGTGATGCCATTGGTAAAGGCATGAACATAGCTCGTGAACTAGGTAACTTACCGGGCAATGTATGTACCCCAACTTACTTAGCTGAGCAAGCAGTCGAAATTGGCCAACGCTTTGATAGTGTTGAAACCACGATTCTTGAAGAATCAGATATGGAAGAACTTGGTATGGGTTCATTTTTGTCTGTATCACGTGGTAGCCGCGAACCTGCAAAACTTATCACCATGAATTACAAAGGTGCTGGCGACGAAAAACCAGTTGTCTTAGTCGGTAAAGGCTTAACTTTTGATGCCGGTGGTATTTCATTAAAACCATCACAAGCCATGGATGAAATGAAATATGACATGTGTGGTTCAGCAAGTGTATTTGGCACTATCTCTGCCATTGCAGAACTGAACTTACCTATTAATGTAGTGGGTGTTGTACCAAGTTCAGAAAATCTTCCTGACGGTGATGCCAATAAACCGGGTGATGTTGTAACTAGCATGGCCGGTAAAACTATTGAAATTCTTAATACAGATGCCGAAGGTCGTTTGATTTTATGTGACGCCCTAACCTATAGCGAACGGTTTGACCCAGCTATTGTCATTGATATCGCCACTTTAACAGGCGCAATAATTTCAGCGTTAGGTAGCCAAGCTTCAGGCTTGATGGCTAATGATCAAGGGTTGGCTGATGACTTATTAAAAGCAGGCATCGACAGTCATGATCGTATCTGGCAACTACCTTTATGGGATGATTATCAACAGCAAATCGATAGTAACTTTGCAGATATTGCCAACATCGGCGGAAAAGAAGCTGGCAGTGTAACGGCAGCCTGTTTCTTATCACGCTTTACTGAAAAATATACTTGGGCTCATCTTGATATTGCTGGAACAGCATGGGTTGGAGGAAAAGCTAAAGGTGCAACCGGTCGTCCTGTTCCGCTATTAGTGCAATATTTATTAAATCGTATCGACGCTAAATAAAAACCTGATCTATGACCAGAATCAGTTTTTATGTCCTCAAAGGAAAGCTTGAGAACGAGCGGCAGGTCTTTGCCTGCCGCTTAGCTGAAAAAGCCTATAAATTGGGAAACCATGTTTATATTCATACCCAAGATGCAGAACAAACTGAGAAGTTAAATAAAGCATTGTGGGCGTTTCGAGCAAATAGTTTTGTTCCCCACGAATTGAACGATGGCAATGATGAACAAGACTGTCCGGTATTAATTGGCCATGATGCTTCCCCACCACGTTTGATGGACTTGCTGATCAATCTTAATGATGAGCAACCGTTATTTTTTAGCCAATTTGAACGTATGGCCGAGCTTATTAACGATGAAGAAAACATCAAAACAACGGGCAGAGAACGTTACCAATTTTACAAACAACGTGGTTATGACTTAGATACCTTTCATATCTAACGAAAGTTTAGATAACGCGTATCGCGTATAATCACAGCCTTTTTTACATACATTAAAACCATAGAGAAACATGGAAAAGACATATAACCCTGACGAACTCGAACAACGCTGGTACCAAACATGGGAAAGCAACGGTGAATTTAAACCATCTGGTGAAGGCACGCCTTATGCCATTATGTTACCGCCGCCTAACGTCACAGGTAGTCTGCACATGGGCCATGGTTTCAACAATACCATCATGGATACCCTAACTCGTTATCACCGTATGAAAGGCGATAACACCTTATGGCAGCCCGGTACCGATCACGCGGGTATCGCTACTCAAATGGTGGTTGAACGCCAACTCAATGCCGAAGGTAAAACACGTCATGATTTAGGTCGTGACAAATTTATTGATCGTATCTGGGATTGGAAAGAAGAATCGGGCAATAACATTACCCGTCAATTACGTCGTCTAGGTTCATCTTTAGATTGGTCGCGCGATCGCTTTACCATGGACGAAGATTTATCCAAAGCCGTTAAACATGTGTTTGTACAACTGCATAAAGAAGGCCTGATTTATCGTGGTAAACGACTAGTTAACTGGGATCCTGTTCTTCACACAGCATTATCTGACTTAGAAGTATTATCAGAAGAAGAATCTGGTCACTTATGGCATTTTCGTTATCCACTAACTGACGGTTCAGGCCACTTAGTCGTTGCCACCACTCGTCCAGAAACCATGTTAGGTGATACTGCTGTTGCTGTTCACCCAGAAGATGAGCGTTATAAAGATCTGATTGGTAAAACTATTACACTGCCACTTGTCGGTCGTGAAATTCCTATTATTGCCGACGACTATGTTGATCAAGAATTTGGTACTGGTTGCGTAAAAATTACCCCTGCTCATGATTTTAATGATGCTGAAATGGGACAACGCCATAACTTAGAAAAGATAAATATCTTAACGGTTGATGCTGCCATTAATGACAACGCACCAGAAAAATATCGTGGCCTAGACCGTTATGAAGCACGTGATGTTATTGTTAAAGACTTTAAAGATCTCGACCTATTAGAAGGCATTAAAGATCACACATTAATGGTTCCTCGCGGTGATCGCAGTGGTGCCGTTATTGAACCATTATTAACAGACCAATGGTATGTGAAGGCGGATGCATTAGCAGAACCTGCAGTTAAAGCCGTTCAAGAAGGCAAAATTAAATTTGTACCGGGCAACTGGGACAAAACATTTTATAACTGGATGGATGGCATTCAAGATTGGTGCATCTCTCGTCAAATCTGGTGGGGACACCGTATCCCAGCTTGGTATGACGACGAAGGTAATGTTTATGTTGCTAATGATGAAGCTACTGTTCGAAAAGAAAACAAGCTTGCTGACGATATAAACCTTAGACAAGATGAAGATGTTTTAGATACCTGGTTCTCTTCTGCTTTATGGCCATTTTCAACCCAAGGTTGGCCTGAAAAAACAGATGCCGTAAATACATGGTATCCAGGCAGTGTGCTGGTTACCGGTTTTGACATCATTTTCTTCTGGGTTGCTAGAATGATGATGATGGGCTTGAAGTTTATGGACGATGTGCCATTTAAAGAAGTCTATATCCACGGTTTAGTGCGTGATTCACATGGTCATAAAATGTCAAAATCTAAAGGTAATGTTTTAGATCCTATTGATATTATTGATGGTATTGATCTAGAAACATTAGTGAAAAAACGCACTTCGGGTTTAATGAATCCTAAAGATGCACCTAAGATCGAAAAAGCCACACGCAAAGAATTCCCAGATGGTATCGAGTCACATGGTACTGATGCACTACGCTTTACTTTTGCATCGTTGGCATCAACGGGTCGTGATATCAATTTTGATATGAACCGCATCGGTGGTTACCGTAACTTTTGTAATAAGTTATGGAATGCTGCCCGTTATGTATTAATGAATACTGAAGATCAAGATACCGGCATTGATAATAATGATGTTGAATTAAGTTTGGCTGATCGATGGATCATTTCTAAACTTCAAACAACAGAACAAGAAGTGACAGCTGCAATTGAAGGCTATCGTTTTGATCATGCTGCACAAGGCATATATGAGTTTATTTGGGATAACTACTGTAACTGGTACCTAGAACTGTCGAAACCCGTCTTAACGAACGACAATGCTTCAGAAGCAGCTAAACGCGGTACTCGCCGTACTTTGGTACGGGTCCTGGAAACCACATTGCGGTTAACACACCCTTTTATGCCATATATCACTGAAGAAATCTGGCAAACCATTGCACCTTTAGCTGGCCGATTTAATTTAGATAAGTCTGGCGACAGTATTATGAGTCAGCCTTACCCAAGTTCTGATGACAGTAAAATAGATGCCGATGCCGTTTCTGACATGGAATGGGTGATGGAATTTGTCACCGGTGTACGTTCAATTCGTTCACAAATGAACATTCCACCTAAGAAACAATTACCGGTTATTTTAAAAGACAGTCAGCAACAAGATATTGATCGTGTTGAAAACAATCGTGACTTCTTAAGTCGCCTAGCCAATTTAGAAAATATCAGCGTGCTTGAAGGTGATGCACCAGCAGCAGCGACGGCATTAGTTGGAAAAATGGAGATCTTAATTCCATTAGAAGGATTGATTGATAAAGGAGCTGAAATTCAGCGTCTCGATAAAGAAATCACTAAATTAGAAAAAGTGATCAAACAATCTTCTGGCAAATTAAATAATGAAAACTACGTCGCCAAAGCACCAGCAGATGTGGTTCAAAAAGAACGTGATAAATTAACTGAGCTTGAACAAGCTTTAAACCAGTTAAAACAACAACGAGCTTCTTTAGCTTAATTTGCTTATCGCCCGATAGTCACAAGACTATTGGGCGAATTTCACCTAGCGTATGACTTAAAAACTAGCTTTCACCGTAAAATAGACCTCACTAGTCGAGCTACCTTGGAAGGTTTCGCCATCATCATTTGTACCGGTGTAGGCCACTGAAAAATCAAAATTAGCAATATTTTTCGTCAAGCTCACACCATAATAATCATAGTCATCCACAGGGTTTTTATCGTCATCTAAGTATTGTCTGCCATAGTGAAAACTTAAACCAAGTTCATAAGGCAGGCTCAAATCCAAAGAACTTTCAACAGCAGTTGCATCACCACTTTCAGCAAAGTTATCTGGAGAATGCATCACCATTAAACCAAGCGTTGGTTCCAAATTTCCTTCAAAGCTATACGCTAAAGATCCGCCATATTCCCAATATGCTAAATCTCCAATATCATCTGAATCACCGGAACTTGATTCACCAGGATAGTCGTAATAAATAACATCCAAGGAATAGCTAAAATTATTAACTTCGCCGGCGTAACCACCGTAGTAATCAATTTCTAATGTTTCAGATTCAACCGCTTCCAAAGAGCTTGCCCACACGCCAAGATAAAAGCTGTTATAAGCCCAATCAAAACCACCACTCACCGCCGGATCATCATCCGATATAGTGATGCCACGAAAAATATAATTTGATGTGATTGCAATATTGGCGCTGAAGTTTTCAGCAGAGAACGCACCTTCATCCGCTTGCACCGATGCAGGAAAAATATAAATCAAAGATGCAGATAATAATGAAAAAAGTGATTTTTGCATTGTTAACAACCTCCCTAAAACCCAAAAGGAACGTTCGGAGCCTGTAAGCTCAGTTGTTAAAGTAGCATGTTTTATATCACGTTAAATAAGTTTTTTTCCTCACACGCACATCAACATTAATTATCTATAACCACAAAAAAATACCCGACAGCGTGGCTATCGGGCAATATTTTGTTTGCTTGATATTCCTTCTATGCGTCTGTTTTAAGCGAGCTATCTTGATTCATAATTAATTTATATATAGAAATAACGTGGAACCACAACCAAAGCGGTGCTGGCAAAAAGACGGCATACATCATATTTCCATGCGGTGTAATGTCTGACAAAATGACTAATGACAGCGTGCTGGCAACAATCAAAATATCTGCCAAACCAAAAATATTGGCAAACCATACACGTTTAATCGCATCAACATTGATCGCTACTGAAAATGCTGCGATTAAACCAAAGAAACCAGCTGCAATGTGCGTCCAACCATCAATGATGCCAAATATCAAAGGCATAGCACCGACACTTGCTTGCATTAAAAATGTCGCACCAAAAAATACCCTAATGCCCTGCATCAATAACAATTGCTGCTGCGTTAAATTAAGCACAATTTTTCTTATGGCAGGCACTGTTAATAACACCAAACCAACCAGACCAACGGCTACAAAGATGATCATTAAAAACGCGAAGCCGGAAATATCTTCTGGAAAGAAGCTTTTTGTCGATAAACCAAAGTGCAATGCTAGCAGCCATGTTAATAGCCCAATACCAATGCCGTAATGAAATTTATTTTTATTCGTTAAAGAAACCACCCACAGCGTGTAAGTGATCATAAAGAGATCTAAACCGATCATAAACCAGTTCGAAGTAATTAATGACATTCATGTTTCCTTTTAAATTAGTGTTACGATAGAACGCACATTATCCACTGGTAGATTAACGTTATCCATGGCACTAACACCTGAAAACACTGCTGAAACAACTGACCCACTAAAGATATCCACCATTTTTAGTGACTCACTTAACTCGATGAAAACGGCTGGTAGCTTGTTGCTCAACGAACAATATGCAGCACCGTGGGCAATCTCAATACCTAATTCAGCTGAACTGGTTCCGTTGCTAGAACTCAATCAGAATGTTCACATTGCCGCCTTTCATCTAGTGCGGCGAGGTCAAATAGAAATTGAAGTCAAACATGGCGACAAAGAAATCATCAACGAAGGTGAGATGGTTATTTGTTTTTCAGGAAAAGCCCACACCTTATATCAAGGTAGTAGCAAACCCGCCTATCCATTCATCAATCTAATGAATGGTGGAGAAAATATTTTTAAACCTAATAAAGACAACAAAAGCCAAGCAACATCTTTAATTTGTGGCATCTTCATATTGCAAGATACATTACTCAATCCGCTGTTCGAAGCTATGCCCGCCTTATTGAAAATCAAGGCTGATCAAGGTGACTATCATTCTTTATCAACCACCAAAAACATCATCCAACTACTCATCAGCGAACTTGATAGACCGTCTTTTTCTCATAACTATATGGTCGAACGTTATCTTGAATTATTGAGCGCCCAATCTATCCAGTCCTATATTCAATCTGTCCCTGAAAATAAAACTGGCTGGTTATCGGCCATCAATGACCAAATGATTAGACGAGTGATTAGCGCGATTCATTCACAACCTGACTTTGATTGGTCTGTCGCCGCTTTGGCTGAAATCATATCCCTATCGCCCTCACGATTTGCAGCACGTTTTTCACAAATCATGGGTATTTCGCCCATGGTCTATGTCACCCAGTGGAGAATGTATCTAGCGAGTAAGACCCTTAAAGAAACTCAATTTAATGTCGAACAAATTGCAAACCAAGTAGGTTACGACAATGTCGCCGCCTTTAGCCGTGCCTTTAAACGTTTATTAGGATTATCACCAGCGCATTGGCGAAAACAAAATCAGTTATAACTAGCCATTTTTAGCACAACATCTGAAGCCAGACACCTTCCCTGTAGCCACTTCATTAAACTTGGCAACGAAGAAATATCACTAGTGTCTATAAAGATGCTGATACAGATCAAACATTCATTAGGTAAAACCGAAAAAAAGTAATTAGCTGATAGAATATGTCCTGTCTATGGCACTGTTATTACTAGTTTTTTTTAAGATCTAGAGAATCATAGCCAACACACTATAATCTTGGAAACGAATTGAAACCTAAAGCACACGAAGCAATGGAACAGCTTATTGGCCAAATCAAAGAAGCGATTCCATTTGGAATGCCCGAGGCTGAAATCTGTGCCAGAGACTGCTTTGGTTGCCCCAAAAAACTATTGGAATATTTGGATACAGAGCTTGAATTCTGGGAAAGTGAATTAGCGAGTGGCGAAACACCAACCCTAGGTGACATTGATCGTTTAGCAAAATCTAGTAAGAAAATTTACAAAGCTTTAAAGAAAAATGACTTGGTTTAATTCTTTTAAAGTCCCGTTCTTATCGCCAGCCAAAAGAGTGTGTTTTTCGGATTAAAGTGGGTAAGTGTTTGAGCGAAGCGAGTTTTTACCCACTCCGAAAAATATAGTCTTTTGGGTGATAAGCGATAATTCGGGTGCCTTTTTCTTTGGTTCTGTTTCTTTTGGGCAGGTACTCTCAATAGGTCAATGCAACACGTAGAATTATTTCTAAATGTAACGTGGAGCCTATTCAATGAGAAAATCACGAGGACGGTTATTTACACAAGAAGAAAAAACGCAGCTGTGGAAACGTTGGAAACAGGGCGACTCAATTTCACAAATCAGTCGCTCACTTGGCAGAACGACAACGGGTGTAGCCTATATTCTTCAAGCATCAGGTGGCATTATGCCTCTGCCACGCAAACGTCGAAAAGGCGCACTGACCTTATCTGAACGTGAAGAAATTTCTCGTGGACTGGCTGCAAAAGAGTCTCTGCGATATATTGCAAGTCAGCTAAAACGTTCACCTTCGACTATTAGTAGGGAAGTTCGTCGCAATGGCAAGCAGCACACTTACCGCGCAACAAAAGCAGATAATGTTGCTTTTGAACGTGCTCGTCGTCCCAAACCTTGTAAACTTAGCCTTTACCCGAAACTAAGACAGACTGTTGCACAAAAGCTCACTTTAAATTGGTCTCCTCAGCAAATTGGGGCTTGGTTAAAACGGCAATATCCTATGGAACCATGTATGCAGGTATCTCATGAAACGATTTACCGAAGTTTGTTTATTCAGGCGCGTGGTGTCCTTAAAAAAGAGCTTTTATCGCATTTGCGTGAAGCACGTCGCTTTCGAAAAGCACGCTCCAAAAACAAAGAAGCAAGAGGACTTATCCCTGAGCTGGTATCAATTCGAGAGCGCCCAGCAAGCGTTGAAGACCGTGCGTTACCTGGTCACTGGGAAGGCGATCTTATTGAAGGAAGCAAAAACAGTTTTATTGCTACTTTAGTGGAGCGTCAAACACGTTACGTTGCCTTAGTGAAAGTCAACAGTAAAGAAACACGTGAAGTGGTTAAAAAGCTGACAACGCATGCCAAAAGGATCCCACAGGAGTTATACAAATCGTTAACTTGGGATCGGGGCGCAGAGTTAAAACAACATAAGCAATTTACGTTAGCAACGGGGATCCAAGTATATTTTTGTGATCCGAAAAGCCCGTGGCAGCGAGGCAGTAATGAAAATACTAATCGATTACTAAGGCAGTATTTTCCAAAAGGAACAAACTTGTCTGTTTATAGCCAAACTGAATTGAATAAAGTAGCAAGAGAGCTTAATGAACGACCTAGAAAAACGCTAGACTTTGATACACCTGCGAATAAATTTTTAGCATGTGTTGCATTGACCGGTTGAAATCACACAAACAAAAGAAATGAACGCCCAGCGGCAGCGGGGATAGATAAACAAACCTGTTACTTTTCTTTAATATGTAAACTATAAACCTAACTTTTTCCGTTGCTCTTCCGCAAACATTTGGTCAACAGCTTGTTTATATTCCTTCCACTCATTTTCATTACTTTGTAACAAAACAATACTGGTTTCACCATTTATACTTTCAGTCTCAAAGGCAATGTCATTATCTCTTAACTTACTTATGAGAATAGCCGTATATTTGGAGTCGACGTAACGAAATGAAGTACTTGTATATGCTTGAGATTCTGACATTACTTCAACAGCAATATGGTGTACTAATTCATTATCTC
>ENA-ORXI01002855-ORXI01002855.1-sediment-metagenome-genome-assembly--contig:-NODE-2855-length-12095-cov-9.428025_pt1 | contig 12095 bp, 7 predicted proteins | sample MGYA00237861_ERZ511468 | MGnify/ENA primary metagenome ERZ511468 (study PRJEB26299, sample SAMN06266213) | sediment metagenome | isolation source: Hudson Canyon methane seep mesocosm | place: USA:Hudson... | reverse complement strand
CGCGAACTCGGCATGCAAACCTTTGACCAAGCAATATTTGCACTCTATCAGCAAGGTAGAATAAGCTACGAAGAAGCACTAAGAAACGCTGACTCGGCCAATGAGTTACGTCTACAAATCAAACTAGCGAGTGGTGAAGATAACTCTAGTAATGGGCTCTCTTTAACATCTACAGATGACCATGAGGATGCGGATTAAGGCCCACCTAAATCAAGAGCCCCTACTTAGTAGGAATGAGTATCCACATAACTTTTTTATATTAAGTTTTGTGCAGGATGGGTAGAGCGTCTTTTTTGCGAAACCCATCATTTTTGTAAGATTGATGGGGTTCCCTGCGCACCTAAAGTAGGGCGGACTTTAGTCCGCCATTGCTCAAAAAGCGGACTAAAGTCCGCCCTACTATATTATTAATACTTCGTGTTATGTGGGTAGCCTAAAACTTTAAACCAGTACTTACCTCATCATCGAGAATGCCTACTTCCCCTATCTAAACCTAGCCACTGAACAAACAAAACTATGGATATCACGCCTTACCTAAAATTGATGGTCGATAAAAAAGCTGAAAACCTAATTTTCGGCCTTGACTCAGCCCCTCGCTTACGTTTATTAGACCAAGAAAAACCAGTAGGCAACGCAATATTAAGCCATAAAATACTGAATGAAATTTTTCTGGCGCTGACAGATGATACACAAAAACTACAATTTTCTATCGACAAAAAAATACGCTTTGTCAGTCCCTTATTTGGTGGGCAAGATTTTGTCATTGAAGCAATCGAGAAAAATAGCGAACTATCCATTACCATCAGCATAGACAAACGCCAAACAGCAGCAAAAAATGCGCCCCCTCCAAAAAACATACAAGTGCTAGGCTCCGCACCACCCGAAACGCTGGATATATTTCCATACCTAGAAAAAATGGTCGCTCTCGAAGGCTCTGACCTTTTTATTACCTCTGGCTCACCGGTCAAAACAAAAATACACGGCTCAGCAGTTGAACTTGACTCCTATTTACTTACTCCCGAACTAACCAAGTCAGCCGCTTATGCGATCATGACCCAAGAGCAGGTTGAAGAGTTTGAACAAACTAAAGACCTTGATTTTGCCATTAGCCTACCTGATGAAAGCGCTCGTTTCCGAGTTAATGCTTTTTATCAACGCAGAACCATAGGCATCGTATTACGCTTAATTCCAGCAATCATACCCACCGCAAAAGAATTAGAGTTACCGGAAGTTCTCACTGAACTTATTATGGACAAACGCGGTTTATTATTGATGGTTGGCGGTACAGGCTCTGGTAAATCAACCTCCTTAGCTGCCATGATTAATCATCGCAATATTAATGCCGCAGGACATATTCTGACCATCGAAGACCCTGTTGAATTTTCACACCCGAACTTAAAATCCATTGTTAATCAACGTGAAGTCGGTGTTGATACCGCCTCCTATGCACGCGCCCTTAAAGCCAGCTTACGAGAAGCGCCAGATGTTATTTTAATCGGGGAAATTCGCGACCGCGAAACCATGGAAGCCGCTTTAGAATTAGCAAACACAGGGCATTTATGTATTTCTACTTTACATGCAAATAATGCCAACCAAGCCATGGAACGTATTATTAACATGTTCCCGCATGTCCAACATAAACAATTATTTATGGATCTTGCCGTCAACTTAAATGCGGTAATCTCACAGCGCCTTATTCCTGATGTGCGAGGTAAACGCTGTGCCGCAATCGAAGTTCTCATTAACACCCCACATATTTCCAACCTGATTTTAAAAGGCGATCTAAATGAGATCAAAGAAGCGATGAAAACGAGTGGTAGCAAAGGCATGATAGCATTTGATGACGCACTACTGGCTCTCTATAAAACCGAAAAAATCAGCCTAGAAGAAGCATTAAGAAATGCTGATTCCCGTAATGACTTAGAAGCTAAGGTTAATTTTGGTTAGCAATAGAATATAACATTCTGTGGGAGTGGCTTTAGCCACGAAATCGCGACTAAAGTCGCTCCCACAGTTTTTTATGAGCAACTTACACTTAAAACCAATAAGTCTTCCACCCCGTATTACCCACACTCACCGCCATATAGAGCCAACAATGCACTAAAATCCCGATCGGTAATAATACCATCCCCAGTCAAATCATAGTCGCTTTGCACTTCAGTACTTGAACGAGCAACCGCCACTAAAATATCCGTATCTTGAGCATTAACACAGCCATCATTATTAAAGTCGCCTAATCCAGATATAGGGATATTACTTACTGCTTCGAACATCAAATCTGCCTGAATCAACCCACAACCTGTAGCCCAATCAAACTGAACTCCGTCACGACATGGATTAATGATCGGTAAAGCAGGATCGTTTTCATCTAATATCACTTCACTGACTATAACATCAAGTAATTCAATATCTTCTTCTACTTGCGGTGGCGGCTCAACTAGGTCCATAGTTCCCTGCATCATTACTTGTTTAACCTGGTCAGGATTTAAATAAGGAAATTTCTGTAGTAGTAAAGCTGCTACGGCTGCAGCATTAGGTGCCGCCGCTGAAGTTCCTTTAAAATTTGGAAATCCACTACCATCCGTATCAAGCTCATCCAAAAGCTCCGGAAAAAAAGTCGTATCTATATCATCGACAGCGACTATTTCAGGCTTCGTCCGGTAATCTGGACTTGATAAACGACTACCATCTGCAGAAAAATAAATAGCAGTCCCACCCACAGAAGAAAAGCTCTCAATAAAGCTATCTCCATTGAACAAGGGCGCTTGCCGATAAGACATCGCCCCAACAGCTATAGCACCTTCCGCATTAGCATGACCAACAATAGTGCTGCTATAGGTAGCATATTGAGCGATATAGGTTGTCTCTGGAGCATATACAATATATTTCAGGCGATTTGGAGTCCCTTCTTGAAGCCTTACATATAAATAAAAAACATCAGAGTCTGAATCATGAATAAACCCCAAGAATTCTACCGGATCATGTCCAATATTATTATCAGTACTTCGCGCAATAATTCTTGTCTTGCTAGAATCAAAGATAAAAATATCTAGATCTGAATCAGCTCCAGTATTCCCCCCTGCCACTTCAGCAGAGCTATCCCATTGTAGAGAAATTCTAAATACACTATCCTTAGGTATAATAATTTTTTGGTAAAAATCAGACTCACCACCCGATGTCAAACCAAAATCATGAGCCATATCACGAGAAGTCGGAACCTCCCCTATATTCAACTTATGCTCATAAGAACTTCTTGCTGAATTTCCTGCAGCAGAAAAATAACTCACTCCACGCGCCTTAACCTCATCGACCGCTTGAGCAATGGGCCCATCTTGAAACATAGGCATCGTTAACCAACCAACATCATCCACAATAATATCAGCACCTGCATCCGCCAAAGCAACAATCCCCTGAGCAAATCCAACCGGACTTTCGAAAGCCGTATGAAATAATAGCTTTGCACCAGGCGCAATATCATGAATCAACTGCATCATAGCTCGCCCTTCATCCGAAGCGCCAAACTCACAAAATGAATACTCTTTAACAACCCGTACATCACTGGGTAAATCACCCGTAGAAATATCAGTATCTGCTCCACCTAAACAGTTATAACTATCCGACATCACTCCAATACTAATACCTGATCCATCAACGTCTTGCTGAGCCTTAACTCGGTCAGCAGCCATAGCAAAATCACCCTCATTGATTGCAATTCCTGCATGAGACAATGCTCGAGTACTACTCACCCAATGTATACTCGACACAGACTCTAGCTTATCCAACTGAGTAATAGGCAATACCCCAGAAACAAGGTGCTTATAGCGGGCAATGTGCGTCATCCCCAAACCCTCAAGCTGAGTAACTAATTGCGGAGCATCCTGAACTGTTGTGGTAATGGTTAACATCACGCTACGTGAATCAACCATATTTAAAGTAGCATCAGAAGAAGTAAAAGCCTCTGTACCTTGATAGTTTGTATAATCTTCTTGCAGTTGCTGTAAATGACTACTTAAACGAGCATCAACTTCTGGCGGTTCTGGCTCATTATCAGAAGAACTCCCACAAGCAGGCAACACCAAAAAGGCCACACAAAAAAATACTGCATATAGCTTATGTAAAACAAATTTAGCCTTTCGCTGATATTCCATAAAACTCAATCTCCAATAAAAAAACATACCAAATAGGGGGCTACCATTTTAAGACGGGACACCCAGTCATTTCAGTGAGTTAGAAATCATTCGCTCTCACTCCTTTTTATCGTTCCTCACGCTCTGGCGTGGGAATGCCGTTTGTGACGTTCCAGCGTCACGGAACGCTAGAGCGTTCTGGACTAAATTCCCACGCTGGAGAGGCTGTGAAAGTATTATGCGTAGGTTGGATGAGCTTATCTAGCGTAGCGTAGATAACGAAATCCGACATTTACGAATGCTGCTCATGTCGGATTTCGTTTTTTAATGCTACGCAATAAAAAATCTCATCCAACCTACAAAATCTATTTTTATTAGAACTATTTTATATATTTATAAATTGTTTGCATAAATACAAAATGACTTTTCATCTTCAGAATCACTCTGCCCACCTTAAGGGGTATTGAATGATCCTGTTCTTAACCCATTATTTTAAAAGCGAATAGTTCTTTCACAGCCTCTGGAGCATGGGAACTATGAGTCGTTGTGTATTTTTGTGTTACCTTAATATGTCCCGTGTTAACACTTTTTGATTTAACAAGCCCGTATGAAGCTTCAGTCCGCCTGTTTGAACAAATAAGAACATTAGCGGACTAAAGTCCACCCTTCCATCTTACAAATCTTCTCTTAACGTTAGCCACTAAAAGGCAAAACGAACCCCCATATTGACTGCAAACGACTCACGCTTTACCCCATTTAACTGAGAATTAATTTCAGTGCCGGAGCTTAAATACAAATCCTCACTACCTTTGGCACTATCCCAATTCTGATAATCAAACTCGAAATGTGCTGACCATAAATCACTGGCAATATAACGATAACCAATAGAGGCTAAATAAGCATTCGCATTGGCTTGGTGCGTAAAGCTGTTAGACTGCTGTAAAGAACTATTTTGTTGCCACTGTCCTTCAGCCCTATAATCGGCCCAATGATAAGAAAAAGAAGAAAAAATTTGATGACGCTCAAATAACAATACATCCGTATCAAAGCCCATCCAAGGCCCCTCCCATCTAGCAACATAAAGATTAGTCAAAGAAGAATCTATAGCACTCTGTACTGGTATTGATTGCACACTATTACCCAATTCCAGAGACTGCTCTTGCCACATATAACCCGCTAAAGGTGTCACGCTGAATTGAGCTACAGGATCAGTCTGCAAAAATTTAAACGCATAACCTAAAGCAACCGAAGCCTCCCAAGCAGTACTACCATCAGCATTACTATTAACAGAAGAAAATGGATCGCTCCGCCCATCACTCAAATAACTCGTTTCAGTACCAGAACCATCAAAAGCCCATGCATAACCACCGCCTGCCTTTAACACCACATCCCAAGGACTACTTATCAATAGCTCGCCATTCAGCCCCCACATATTCTGTTTCCAACCAGTCTCGGTTAAAGTATCTGGAGAACCTGACGGTGCAGCAACAGCCCAACTAAGCGTATCATGCTGGTAGCCAGTACCCATTTGCATATCCACATCAAAACCTGAACTAGCAGTTACTTCAGGCTCATCGGCAACTTGCTCAGTCACTTGCACCTTATCATCAGCAAAAACATGCATTTTCATACCCGATTCAGTAGGTACGACAGATTTAACCGGTACGGCTTTAGTTTGCACCGGTTCATCAAAGACATGCATTTTCAAAGTAGGTACCGCATTATCCGCAAATACCAAGCCATTAAACATCAATAAAAATAAAGCACTTAAACGCATATAAAGCCCTTAAAAAATACTAAACTAGTTCCCACGCACCGCATAGAAATCCATACACACGGGATTAAAAAAAATTAAGCACAGAGAAAAACAAAAAAACTCCTGATTACTTATAACTATCAGCCATAGTAGAATAAAGCTGAAAATATCAGTATGTTAAAAACTCGTCATTCCCGAAGCTTTTTATCGGGAATCTTTGCTTAACCTATGAGATTCCTGCTTAAAGCATACAGGAATGACGTGGTATAGCTGAGGGTTATGGGTAATCAGGAAAAAATTTAAACATCCTTTCTTATGAATGCACATTAAATAAAACCCTCGCTCCTTACTCAGACAAGTCATTCATCATTCCCGAAACTAATACTAAACCAACATTTTCTCTTATCTTTTTCTCTGCGCTCTCTGTGGTTAAAGTCTTTTTTCTTCTCGGCGCCTTCTTTTCCTAATTTTCCAACGCCTGCTCAAAAGGCATTCCCGAAATCAAATATAAATACGTCGCATCCCCTAATGCATGCTTAGGGGCAATTTTTTCCTGCTCAATCGTCGAAGCCAACCAAGCCCCCTTGAGGTGCTGGTAATCAATCGCAACTGTCTCATTGGATAAATTACGTATCTCCACTGCGGTAACATACACCCCGCCTTTACGCCAGCTTGCGACAGGTGTTGCCGTAAGCCGTAAGTCATATAAGGCATTAACTTGTTGCTGAGCTGAAGGAATTGATACATTAAAAACGCCAGCAACAGTGCCTCGCTCAGCAGCCGGCAAGCGCACCGATTTAGCCGCATACTCTGTTAATTGCATATAAGCTGCCTGTTTTTCGCTTGTCTGAGCAGGAGCAGGGGCAGTAACTTTAGGCGTTTTAGCACCCAGCCCTTTTTCATGAAAATCATCAAACTTATCCTGCCCAGGGTATATTTTATAATCAGGCTGTAACTCATAGCCCTTATCTAAATGTTCACTATTTTTATAAATATCCAAATGATTCAGGCTATCTGCACTAGGGTGAATGCTATTCGCCTCTAGCCAAAGCTGATTCACATCAATATCATTATCCTTATTATTCATCACATAAGGACGAATCAAAATAACCATTTCCACACGACTACGCACTCTACGTGTATCTCTAAAGAAAAAACCCAGATAAGGGATATCCCCCATTATTGGCACTTTTTTCTCTACATCCTCAGTCCGTTCAGTAATCAAGCCCCCCACTGCAATCATCTGTGTATTCTGGGCAATAATATCTCCGGCAAATGTCTGTGTTTGAACGGTATCCACTGTGTAATCAGTAATTTCTCCAACTCGGTTCGTCGCCGGAATACTTCCACAATCTTCACAAACAGTGGAGTCTTCAACTAATATACGAATATCCACAGTACCATCTGCATTAATATTCGGTGTTAATAATAAGGTTTTACCTATAGGGCGTATTTCTGTATCAGGCGCCTGAATACACACACCTTGTGATAGACCACCACCAATCACCCCCGGCTGCGTTGTCACATCCGGACATGTAACACTTATACCCGTGGTAATCGGTCTTTCTTCTCCAATAAATATTCGACTAACCTCTTGGTTAGTTGTTGTCAGCATAGGGGTAGCTAAAGCCGTCACCCGCCCTTCATTCTCTAATAGCGTCAAACGCGCATCAAAATTCTTACTGACAACAGCAGCGACCATAGCAGGGTCACCTAAGCCAGCCCGCACCAAGTCAGCAACATTCCCAACCTGGTCCGGAAGATTATCACCACTCGATCTAGTAACCTGTACATCACCCGACTTAAAATTAAATTCAAAGCTGGACTCAAAACCATCCCCCAAGGCAATTTGCAAGACTTTCACTTCCAGCATTAAGGTCGCCATATTAATATTCAATTTATTGAATAAATGTTGAATTTCCTGCATGGCATCTTTATCGCGCGTACGCACTAAGACCCGGTTTTGGCGGCTGATTAAGGTGACATAAATAGGCGAAACATGCTCAATCAACTCGTTCATTGCCCTTGTAGAACCTATATGTGAGCCAGTCAACATCGCGTCAGTCTCATTTTTCGGCAACCGAGTGACAGCATCGAATGCCTGACCTCGACCCAAAAACATAGTGTTGTTTTGTCCAATTCCATTTTGGCCATTACTGTTTCCATTTCGGCTATTGTTATTGTTTCTGCCGTTGTTATTGTTATTGCCGTTATTATTTCTGCTGCTGTTATTGTTATTGCCTTCCCCTCCCGAACTACTAATTCCAAAGCCATTAGAGTTAGCATTATCACTTTGGTTATAGGTATTACTGGCAATAACATCAAAGCGATCCAGGCGATCATACAAATCATTAAGGATTTCGCTTTCATCAGCCCCCTGACTTAACATCACCCGTTCAAAGCCAAATAAATCCTGAATCATATAGCCGAAATCTAAGGATGTACGCTGATGCTTAAAGGTAAATATTTCGGTACGCTCATTACGATAATCCACATTCCCTAGGCGAAATTCTCTGACGGTATAGACTCGAATCACTTTAGACTTCTTATCTTGCTCGTACCAGAGATTATAAGTTTTCGCCATAGCCTCCAATACCTCCATCGGCTCGATATTACGCAAAAACATAGTCATCTGAATTTCCGCAGCGGCCTGAGAGGAAATAATATTCAAATCGGACTGTTTGGATAAAATACGTAAGGCATCGCCCACAGCAATATTCTGGAAATCTAATTCTGAAATTTTATGACTTACTTTTTTAGCCGACCATACCGAACTAGAAACAGCTAAGCACAAAACTAATAACACACAACGCAAACGGGACATAGACCACATAGCTTAATTAAAAATTAAAATTTTATTAAAAGGCATAACCAACAAACGGACACTATGTTCGCTGATTTCCTGGACATGAAAAGTAACTAATTGATTATTAATCACCCGTGTTATTTGATCGCCTTCTTCAAAATGATGATATTTACCATTCGCCTTAAAAACCACCGTCGAAGGCTTATTCTCGCTATAAACCCGTGCCACAATCTCAATATTTGGCAACCCAAACTCTTCCGCATGAGCGGGAGTTGAACCACCTTGCTGCACAGGCGCATTATTACCCGGCAAACGACGTAAAGCCTGTCTAAAATTACCACTCATCGCTGTAGGGTCACGTAAAACCTCGACTGCTTTATTCAGGTTATCGGTCGTCAGACCACTACCTTTGCTGTAAACCATATTGCCTGGTGCGCGCTCCTGCTCATGCTCCGCAAAAACCAGCGTACAAAAACCCAATAACAAAAAAACCAACCACCTCATGAAGGGCTCCCGCCTGCCGCTGAAAACATTGCTACCAAAAAGGCCGCATAAACAAAACCAATAATTCCACCAACAAATACAGTCATAATCGGTGCAATCATCCCTGTTAACTTCGCAATGGCTTGCTCTAACAACTCTTCATGATAATCTGCCATCTCAGCTAAAATATCGTCCAAGGTTCCAGAACTTTCTCCAACTCGAATCATCTGTAATACCAAATCCATATAACGCGATTTCTCCACCAAAGGTTCCGCCAAAGAAGATCCCTGCAAAACCCGACTATGCGCAAAGGCCACATGACTCGCCATAAATTTATTGCCGTGCAACTGCTCCATCGTAGTTAAAGCATCAACGATCAATACGCCACTACTTAATAGCAGGCCCATCGCTCGACAAAAAAGCACCGTCCCCGATAAGCGCAAAACATGACCAATCAAAGGAACCCGTAAAGAGAAACGATCAACCCACCAGCGTGATGGTGGCCAATTATACAAAACCGCAAAAACCACCACAAATACCACTGCCGAAATGGCCATAAAGGCTACATTCTCAACAAACCAATCCGAGACATCAATCAATGCCTGAGTAATTGGCGGCATCGGTTTACCAAAAATCAACAACAATTTCTTAATCTCAGGCACAATACTAGTCAGCATAAAGACCACTAAACCTATGGCAAATAACAAAGTAAAAGCTGGATATTTCAAGGCCGAAGTAATTTGTTTTTTCAAGCGCCGCGTCGAAGCCATTTCCTTCGCCGCTTGATCCATAACACGGCTCAAATGCCCCGTTTGTTCGCCCACCGCGACCAACTGCACCGTTAAATTCGCAAATACGCCTTGCTCTATTAATGCATCCTTTAAAGCCCCACCCTGCTGAATACGCTCTGCAATCCGCACCCAAACTTTACGTGTACCAATACGCGCATGTTTACGAGTTAACTCCACCGCATCCAACAAACTCACGCCACTACGCAGCATTACCGCAATCTGGTGAAAAGCATTTTCAATATCTAGTGAAGTTATCGATCTATAATCTAATGGGTTTAAACTATACGACTTCTCATCAGACTTTTGTTTCAGCTCATTGATCTGCAAGACCAGCAAACCTTCACCACGCAAAGTCATAATCGCCGCATCACGCGAAGAGCTATCCACCACATCACTCGTCTGCTGCCCACTACGATCCCGTGCGGTGTAGCTAAATATTGTCATATACAAACCTATTCTTAAAACCCATCTACACAAATGATGGGTTCCGCAAAAAGACGCTCTACCCATCCTACATACAACTTATTTGCCGTAGGCTGGGTAGAACGTAGCGATAGCTTTTCATCGCGCAGAGAAACCCATCAATCCAAAACATCATCAAGCTATGTCATTCACCTGCATTGCCCAACACATCAACGTATGAAGAACCCCATGACTTAGAGTAAATCCCTCTTTGCATATCTCTATGAAAGGTCGAATACGGCCAATCCGCAACGCTCTCAACTAACCCATGCTTCACTGGATTAAAATAAATATAGTCAACATGCCGGCTAAAATCTTCATCATCACGAATCACATGCTCCCAAAAGCGGCGCTGCCAAATACCACGTTCTTTTTTTCGTAACCGGCTATTTGAAACAGGCTCATTTAAGGGAATATGTTTTGAAAAGTGGGCTTTAATTAATCGCCAGCGTTTAGAAAAATCATCATCACCTTCGGGCAACCGCCAAATGCAATGCAAATGTTCAGGCAAAATAACACTGGCTTCAATACTAAAAGGATAATGTTTTTTAGTCACACGAAAAGCTTCACGTAAAAGCCCAATATTAGCGATAAGTAAATCATTGTCTTTACGTTCAGCTAGATTAACAGTAAAAAAATACATACCGCCTTTTTGCTTTACCCTGATGTACGTTCTCATGTTTTTAAGTGCTGAGTCATGGTGATGATTGAGAAGCTGGGTTACGTTATTTCGCTGCGCTTAATAAGCTAACCCAGCCTACATGTTATTTGCTTTAATCAATAATGGTTACTTCTGGATATGTTTTACCTATACCTTTAATATAAGGCCGATACATATCTTCCACGTACACAGGCGGTACAGTGTACGCCCCTGGTGTAACCATTCTTACCATATAAAACAAGTTATTAACCTTGCCTTCCTGCATATCCAATGCAGCTACATAGCGATCATCGCGGTATTGTTGATAATCTACTGAGGTGTAATAGATCAAATCATCTAAAGATTCGCCATCGATACGCATAGCTAAGTCTGATATTTGAACACTATTGTCTAAATTTTGGTTTTCCAATTCAAAGCCTGCTGGCAATAGATCAACTACTAAAGCCTGCTTTATGCGTTCTTTGGCTTTTACTTGCAGATGAACCAATACTAAGTCACCTACCTTTAATTGTTCTAATTCAATTCGTTTACCCTTAATTGAATAGTAATATCGCTGGCTAATAAATGTTTCTTCATCAATCTCAGGCGCTTTATTCGGGTAACCTTTTATCTGAGTTTGCATAAACAAGAGATTATCACTGGTCGATTTTAGCTGTATGGTATATGGAATATTCTCAGCTTCAAATATTTTCTGATAAGTATCTGTTTGCTTTAAAACCTGCCTGGTTTTGTTTAATAATAACTGTGCAGACCAGGCTTTATTTTTATCAGCAGCTAATTCAACCGCCACTAAAAACAAGGCATTTCTTTCTTGCGTACTTAAGTATTGTCTATTACTCATTAAGTCAGCTAATTGAAAGATAAGCTGTTCAGCACCGCCATGATTATTTTTATTCAATAAATACGTCATTAAACTAAAATCACGTAATGGGCTACCATAGTCAGCCAGATAAAGTCTTGCATTACGTTTTACCTTTAAGGCTTGTTCAATCGCTAGCTTGCCTCTTTT
>ENA-ORXI01002852-ORXI01002852.1-sediment-metagenome-genome-assembly--contig:-NODE-2852-length-12096-cov-6.114069_pt1 | contig 12096 bp, 11 predicted proteins | sample MGYA00237861_ERZ511468 | MGnify/ENA primary metagenome ERZ511468 (study PRJEB26299, sample SAMN06266213) | sediment metagenome | isolation source: Hudson Canyon methane seep mesocosm | place... | reverse complement strand
AGCAATTACACCTGGTTGTGCAACCATTAAATCAACATGTAATAAATTACTTGTAACTGGGTGTTTTTGATATTCTTGAATAACTACTTTATGAGTATTCCCATCAACTTTTACATCAAATGCAATTGTCTCTTTTGTTTTAACAGCTCTAATATAATCATTTACTTTAAATGCTGCATTAACATTACCTAATCCCTTACCATAGATGTTAGCAATTAGATAACCATCTCGTCTTAACTGTTTTGTTGCTTGCTTTACGATACTATCTCTAACAATACCTTCTAACATATTTCATCCTTTTGTTTTAATTTAAGTTGGCGATTATACTTAAAATTTTATAAAAGATAGTTTAAACATAGAATAAACAGCTGTTAACGCAGATTTTTATTCTATTTATTTTACTCAAAAAAGGGTTTTGTTAAATTTTCCACTTCATTATCTTTAACATAAACAGAATCTTCCATTCTCACACCACCATATGATTTGAATTTTTCAATAATATTCCAGTTGAACTCTTTTTTTCCATAATGTGGTTTTAAAAGTTGATTAATGACATAAATACCTGGCTCAATTGTAAATACATTTCCTTTTTCAATATTTTTTGTCAATCGTAAATAGGGATGATTCTCACTTCTTTTTACAGTTTGTCCCTCTTCATTAAATAAAAAATTACCAATATCATGTACTTGAAGGCCAATATAGTGTCCAATTCCAGCTGGTGAAAATATTTTAGAATACCCTTTTTCATAAATCTCATCTGTACTAATATTCATAAATCCAAATTCATAAAGTATTTTTGAAGCATCTAAGTGCATCTGTTCTTGTAACTGTTCGTAATTTAGTCCTATTTTAATTTTATTGATAATATTTAATTTAGATTCATCCACGGCTGTAATCAATGCTTCAAAATCATTGTGTCCAGGTTTTACAAAGGTTCTTGTGATATCTGCATGATACCCATTGTGTGAAGCTCCTGCATCTAAAAGAAAAGATTTTGCGTCAAAAGCTTCTTTTTTATAATCCACATAATGTAAAATTGATGCACTCTCATCAAATGCAACTATATTTTCATAAGGAACTTCGTTTTCACGATAATCAATAGCAGCCAAATATGCCAAGTGTGTTTGCAGTTCTGATTTACCACTTAAAAAAGCTTTTTGTGCAACATGATGTGCCTTAGCAGCAATTTTATTGGCTTGTCTCATACAGTTTACTTCATATTCACTTTTATTACATCGATGATAGTGAATATAATTTAATACATTTTTATCATTCAATGTTTTAAAGCAAAACATTCTAAAACGCTCTATTTCTTCACCTAAAAAACAGGTTTGCTTTAGATTAGCAGGAAGTACTTTTTTCATATCCTCTAAATTATGAAAATATCTGATATCAAAAAATTTCGTCCACTCACCCTCTATTGGTCTTGGCTGAGAGTCCCAATAATCAACTTTTTGAAAAAGTACCAGCTGCGGTTTTTGTCCGCTTTTATAAATAATAAAGGAGTGTGGATTGTTTAAAATGGGTGCGAAATATTTGAAGTTGATATAGACTTTATAAGGATACCTGTTGTCATCCAAATGAATTACTTTGTGCTCTCCTGAGTATAAAACAACTCGGTCATACTCAAACTTATTCATTAACTTATCAAAGGTATTTAAAACCTTTGATAAGTGTTTTTCATATGCATTTTTCATACGGTTGGTATTGCACTTAATAATTTTTTCGTATACTCTGCTTTTGGATTCTCGAACAATTCATCAACGCTTGATAGTTCAACAACATCTCCAAAATACATTACCATGATTCTGTCTGAAATATGTTCGACTACTCCCAAGTCATGAGAAATAAAAACATATGTCAAATCAAACTCTTCTTGTAAGTCCAACAACAAATTTAATACTTGTGCTTGAATTGACACATCTAATGCAGAAACTGGTTCATCACAAACAATGACTTCTGGGTTTAAAACCAAAGCTCGTGCAATTCCGATTCTTTGCCTCTGCCCTCCTGAAAACTGATGAGGATATCTGTCATACCAGTCATGCTCCAAACCAACTCGTTTCATGATTTCGTACACTTTAGAGACAATCTCTTTTTTTGAAAGATTAGTATTAAGTTTTAAGGGTTCAGCAATTATCTCTCCCACTGTCCATCTTGGATTTAAAGAAGAGTATGGGTCTTGAAAAATTATTTGAACTTTTTTACGATACTCTTTCCACTCTTGTTGTGTAAAAGTAGATATGTCTTTACCTCTAAAAAATATTTTTCCCGCAGTTGGTTCTTCTATATTCAAAAGCATTTTAGCCGTTGTAGATTTTCCACAACCACTCTCCCCTACAATTGCATATGTTTCCCCATGAAAAACTTCAAAATTTATTTTATTGACTGCTTTTATTACTTGTGGGTCTTTAAACAATCCTCTTGAAATGGTATATGTTTTTTCTAAATCTTTTATTTCAAATACAACGTCTTGCTTGCTCATCTGATTTCCTTTGGAAAATCCAGATAGTTGATATTTTCATCAACAGTATCTAATCTTGATTTTCTTTTTACTTTACCGGGTCTTGGAATTGAATTTAATAATGCTTTTGTGTAAGGGTGTCTTGGATTTTCAAACAAATCTTCTACACTTGCTTGTTCAACCACATTTCCTTTATACATAACAATAACTTCGTCCGCCATTTGAGCAACCACACCCAAGTCATGTGTAATAAATAAAATAGAGGTTCCTTTTTTTGCTTGCAGTTCGTTCATCAACTCTAAAACTTGTGCTTGAATCGTCACATCAAGAGCAGTGGTGGGTTCATCTGCAATTAGGAGCTTTGGTTCACAGGCCATTGCCATTGCTATCATGACTCGTTGTCTCTGACCTCCACTTAATTTAAAAGGGTATTCATTGTATTTATCAGCTGGAAGCGGCATTCCCACAAGCTCAAACAGTTCAATTACTTTTTGTTTTCGCTGAGTCTTATTTAGTTCTTTCTTATGAAGTCGTAATACCTCATCAATTTGATAACCAACGGTATAAGACGGATTTAAAGAGGTCATTGGTTCTTGGAAAATCATTGCAATATCTTTTCCTCTAATACTTCTCATAGAAGTTTCATTCTGTTTTAATAAATCTTTGCCTTCAAAGAGAACTTCTCCTCCAGTAACACGACCAGGTTCTTCAACAAGACCCATGATTGACAATGAAGTCATGGATTTACCACTACCACTTTCACCAACAATACACACTGTCTTACCCTTTTGTATTTCAAATGAGGTTTCATTTACACAAGTACAAGCTATATCACCAACATCATTAAAAAATTGTGTTTTTAAATTTTTTACTTCAAGCAACATTATCTGTCCTTCATTTTCGGATCTAAAACATCCATTAAACCATCACCAACCAAATTGAAGCCCATAACAGTTAAAAATATAGCAATACCAGGGAAAACTATCATCCAGTAAGCCGTTGTAATAAATTGCAATGAATCAGCCAACATAGCTCCCCATTCAGGGGTTGGAGGTTGAGCACCAAGTCCCAAGAAACTTAAACCTGCAGCTTCAAGAACAGCTGATGCAAACCCCATGGTAGCTTGTACGATTATTGGTGTTGTACAGTTTGGTAAAATAACTTTTGATATTAATCTAAAATTGCTTGACCCATTAATTCTACTAGCAATCACATACTCTTTTTCTTTTTCAGCCAATACACTTGCTCGAACAATTCTAGCAAATGTTGGAATACCCACAATACCAATTGCAATCATCGCATTAAACAAATCGGGTCCTAAAATAGAGACAATGACAATAGCTAATAAAATAGCTGGAATGGATAACATTATATCAACGATTCTCATAATAACAATATCCGTTTTACCACCAAAATAACCAGCACTTGCTCCCATAATTAAACCAAAGAACAGTGAAATACTCACCGATATTACACCAATCATCAAGGAAATTCGAGCTCCATAAATAATTCGAGAGAGTAAATCTCGTCCAAAATCATCTGTTCCTAAAATATGAGTAAAACTTCCCCCCTCAGCCCAAAAAGGAGCAATTAATCTATCCTCCAGATTTTGAATCAAAGGATCGTAAGGTGCCAAAAATGGCGCAAAAATTGCAAATGAGATTAAAACCACTACGATGTATAATCCAATTAAAGCCGATTTATTTTTTTTAAATTGTTTATAAAATTCTAATATTTTATTTTCTTCATTAATCATTATGAAAGCCTTATTCTTGGATTTACTACAGCATAAAGCACATCAACAACCAAGTTGACAATAACAAACATAGAGGCAATAATAAGTGTTGTTGATTGAATAATAGGAAAATCTCTTTGATTCACTGCATTGATTAACCATTTACCAATTCCTGGCCAAGAAAATGTTGTTTCTGTTAAAATAGCGCCAGCAAAAAGTGTTCCAACCATCAACCCTATAACGGTTAAAACAGGTAATAAAGCATTTTTCAATGCATGAGTCATAATCACTTGCATTTTAGTACACCCTTTTGCTTTGGCTGTTCTGATATACTCTTCTTTTAAAACTTCAATCATAGAAGCTCTTGTCATTCGGGCAATAATTGCCATTGGAATAGTACCCAATGCAATTGCTGGAAGTATCAAGTGTTTTAATGCATCCCAAAAGGCATCATAATCATCCATTAAAATAGAATCAATTAAAAACAATCCCGTAACTTCATCAATATCAAACTCATATCCCAGTCGTCCAGAAACTGGGAGCCAACCAAGCTCAACACTGAAAAAGTAAATCAACATTAAACCCAGCCAAAACACAGGCATTGAAACACCAGCAAGTGCAGTTGACATCGCAGCATAATCAAAAATTGAGTATCTTTTTACAGCAGAAATAATTCCAGCAAATAATCCAGCAATAACAGCAAAAAACATAGCAAATAAGGCCAATTCTACAGTTGCTGGAAATCGTTCCATAAACTCATCCATCACTGGTTCACCTGAAGTTGTTGATATTCCAAAATCACCTTGAATGGCATTGGTTACAAACATAAAATACTGATCAAGTAAAGGTTTATTCAAACCCATTTGTTCTCTTAAGGCTTCAACACTCTCTTTGCTGGCATGTTCCCCTAACATAACAAGTGCTGGATCTCCTGGTGCCATATGCACCATAGAAAATACCAATGCAGATACTCCAAGTAATGTAGGTATTGCCCATAACAATCTTTTTATAATATAACTTAACAATTATTCTCCTTTTTTAGGACAGCTCTAAAGATTAGGAAAGATTAGTTTACAATATAATTTCTAATCTTTAGAGTTATTCTTTTTTCAATAAATTCAGGCAAAAAAATAGGCAGAAGTTCCCTTCTACCTATTTTTTATACAATTATTTTTCTATCCAAACTTCTTTAAATCTTCTTTTCCCAACAGGGTCAAGTTTAAATCCGTGTACTTTGTTTAGCATTGGAGCAATAACAATTGAATGCGCAACGGGTTTCCAAGCTGCTTCTTCTTCAAAAATCATTTGTGCTTTTTCATACATAGCAGTTCGTTTTGCTACATTGGTTGTTTCTTTTGCTTCATCTATTAAAGCAGTAAACTCTTCATTTTTCCAGAATGCTCTGTTTTGTGAAGGTTTTTGCATTGCTGCGTGTTTACCTAATAATACATTTAAGAAGTTATCGGGATCACCATTGTCACCAGTCCATCCTAGAAGTACCATATCGTGTTCACCATTTGATGATTTTTTAAGATACGTTCCCCAGTCATAAGATACAATTTTTACTTTGATTCCTACTTTTGCCAAATCAGCTTGCATAGCTTCTGCTACTTTTCTACCATTTGGATTGTAAGGACGCGCAACTGGCATAGCCCAGATATTTGTTTCAAATCCATTTTCTAAACCAGCTTTTTTCAATAGCGCTTTAGCTTTTGCAGGATTGTAATCATATCCTTTTAAGTTTTTGTTGTATGACCACATTGTTGGTGGAATTGGATTAGTCGCAACTTTTCCTAACCCTTCATAAACTGAGTCAACAATACCTTGCATATTAATCGCATGAGAAATTGCTTGTCTAACTAATTTGTTATCAAAAGGTTTTCTCTCTTGGTTAAATGCTAAATATCCAACATTTAATCCTTCTTGTTTAACAAGTTTGATATTTTTGTCTGCTTCTAGACCAGCCACTTCTGCAGGATTTGGGAAATCCATCACATGAATAGCACCTGTCTTAAGCTCTGCTGCACGTACTGCGTTATTTGTAATAACTTTGAAAATTAACTTATCAAGATAAGGTCGTCCATTCCAGTAATTTTTATTTGCAGTATAAATGATTTTGTCATCTTTAACCCATTTTTTGAATACAAATGGTCCAGTACCAACTGGTTTTTTACCTAAATTATTTTGTTTAGATTTTTTTGCCAACTCTTGAGCATAGTCATTAGATAAAATCATTGCAAATTCCATTGCAAGGTTTGCAATAAAAGGTGCTTCTTTTTTCTTTAAAATAATTTTAACTGTATATTTATTAACAGCAATTACGTCTTTAACGATGTTTGTCATATCCATTGCAGACCAATATTTAAATGCTCCACCAATTTTATTGTATGGGTGAGATTTATCAAATTGTCTTTTTAAAGAAAACACAACATCAGCAGAGGTAAACTCAGATTTTGTTTTAAAAAATTTCGTTTTAGAGAAATATACACCTTTTCTAAGCTTAAATGTATATTCTAAACCATTTGATGAAATATCCCAAGAAGTAGCAAGTGCTGGTTCAATTTCAGTTGAACCATATTTAAATTGAACTAAGTTATCGTATACAGCTGAAGCTGCATAAAAACTTTCACCATCAGTTGCATGAGAGGGATCCATTGAAGTTGAATCTCCACTTCGTCCAAATACTAACGTTCCACCAACATCTGGTGTTTGAGCAAGTGCAATTGTAGATGATACAAATACAAGAATTGCAAGCAGTAATTTTTTCATTTATTCTCCTTTTTTTATATAAATACAAAAGATAATGGCATTTATACTTAGGCTAAGGCATTTGAATTTGTAACTTGTATTGATGATAAACAATTACAAAAAGGAGGTACAAGAAAAAAACAAATGCTCTAGCATAAATATAAAATTCAATTTTATTCATACTTAAAGAGAAGTTTATCATTCCAAAGTGAGTAAAAAGTGAGTTTTAAAAAAAAGAGTATCTCTTTTGTGAAATTTATAAAAAACCACTAAGTTAATCATAAAAATGTTACAATGTTCACTATGTTTTCAGAAAAAAATATCCCAAAACTTATTGTCCTTACGCCTATAATAGCGGTACTTCTCATTGCATTTCTTACTATTTATTTTTTTATAAAAACTCAAAACAGTTATTTTGAAGAAGAGAGTATACGGCTAGAAAAAGAGTTTTTACAAAAACAAAAAAGTCTTTTAAAAAAAGAAATTGACACCATTTCAAATTACATAACTCACCAAGAATCAATATATACAAACAGAGCCATTGAAAAAGTCATCAAAAGAACATTTACCTTAACTTCTCAACTTAATCAACTCTACATTGACTTAAACTTGGAAGTGGACAAAACAAAACAAAGGGAAATACTCACTAACTTAATTGGCTCAAACTTTTCAAAAGGAAGTTACTTTTTTGTTTATGATGTCAATAATAATCAAATCATCCAACCTGCGAATAAAAATATAATTGATGAATTTAAATCCGATGATAAATATTTTGAAAACTACCTTTACTCAGAAGAAGGAAAACTCATCAGTTTTGAAAAAAGTGATAAAATAGTTTATATCAAACATTTGCCCAAACTCAATTGGATGGTGGGGAATATTGAAGATTTAAATCAAGATATGAAGTTTATCAAAGAAGTGACATTGGATTATATTTCAAGTATACGGTTTGATAAAAACGGTTATTTTTGGATATATGATACAAACCATACTTTATTGATGGATCCTTTTAGACAAACCCAAATAGGAAAAAACGAATCAAAACTTAAAACCAAAGATGGTTCATATTTGATACAAGATTTCATCAACAAAGCTTCGAGTACTGAGGAAGCTTCTTTTATTAAATATCTTTGGCCAAAACCAAATGAACAAATCGACTCAAACAAAATAGGATATGTCAAACTTTTTGAAAAATGGCACTGGGTTATTGGCTCAGGTTTATATACAGATGATATTCAAAAATCTATTTTAGAGAACAAAATACAATTAGAAACCAAAATTAAAAAATATATAGAATATATTACAATTATATCCATAATCATTGTTTTAATTATTGGAATTTTGTCCATATTTATGTCAAATGAGATTTCAAATACCTTTAAAAACTATCAAAAAAATGTAAAACTCAAAGAAGAAATATTAGAGCAATTAAATAAAAATCTGGAAGAAAAAGTTGAACTAGGTATTCAAGAAGCACAGGAAAAAGACAGGGCGATGTTACACCAATCAAGGCTTGCACGGCTTGGAACGATGCTTAGTATGATTGCACATCAGTGGAGACAACCTTTAACTGAAGTTTCTGGGATATTAATGGAACTCGAAACGGCAACAAAATTCAAAAAAACCAATGACAAATTTATATTAGAGTGTACAAAAGAGAGTGATAAGTTATTAAACTATATGTCAAACACAATTGATGATTTTAGAAACTTTTTTAAACCCGATAAAAGGAAAATAGAGTTTTCAATTCAACATGCTTGTGAAAAATCACTCTCAATTGTAGAAGCCAGTCTAAAAGATTTAAATATTAAAATCAACAAAGACTTCAAAGATGATTTAATAGTAAATGGTTACCCAAGAGAATTTTCTCAAGTTATTTTAAATATATTTTTAAATTGTAAAGATACTTTTATAGACAGACAAACACTTCATGCTCAAATTAATATCACAATAAAAGTCAAACATAACAATGTGATTATTATCATAGAAGATAATGCAGGGGGAATAAAAGAAAAAAATATTGACGTCATCTTTGAACCTTACTTCACAACCAAAAGCAGTTCAAAAGGAACAGGACTTGGATTGTACATGTCAAAAATGATTATAGAAAAAAATATGAGCGGTAAATTAAACGTGAAAAATAGTAAAAACGGTGCTGTTTTTACAATAATATTATAAGGATTTTAAATGGATGAAGCACTTCTGGGACAACTAAAAAAATTTTCAATTCTTTGTGTTGAAGATGAAGATGGTATTCGAAAAAGGTTGGTCAATACATTAAAATATTATTTTGATGAAATCTATGAAGCCAACAGCGGAAACAGCGGTTATGATTTATACCAGAAACACAAACCCGACATCATAATAAGTGATATTCAAATGGCAGATGGAGATGGAATCTCTTTTATAAAACGTGTACGTGAAAAAAACAATGATGCTAAAGTTATCATGCTCACAGCTTACAGTAATGAAGAGTATTTGATTAATCTTATTAATCTTCAAGTCAATCATTACATATTAAAACCTTTAAATGCTGATAAACTATTAGAAGGTCTATTAACAATTCTAGGAGATAAAATTACTCCTGTTTTAGATTTAGGGGAAGATATTTATTTGGATGTAGCCAAAAGAGAATTAAACTGCAAAGACATAACCATAACACTTAGAAAAAGAGAGTGCACTTTTTTACAACTGCTGTATAAAAACAAAAAGTGCTGTGTTACTTCATATGAACAAATAGAAGCTCAAATATGGGAAGAAAAACATATGAGTATCACTGCATTAAAGACATTTATCAAAGAAATCAGAAAAAAACTGCCTAAAGATATCATCATCAATGTACCTCAAGAAGGATATAAGCTTTTATAATTTAACGGTTTGGTTCTCTTTACTTTTCGATATTTGTAATATAAAAATGGATAGAAGTTAACTCATCAATGGTCAAAAAGTATGTTGGCATACTCAAAGATTTATTTTTTTTTCTCACTAAAATTTCTTTAAAAACTTCAAAACTTACTGTATTAATTGCAGGAGCTATTAAACTTTTTTCAATAAGTTTATTGCTTTTTTTATCTTTATGTTTGTATTTAGCAATAACCATTCCTTGTCCTTGTGAACCATGGCATTTATTGCATCCAATTCCTCTTGGATTTTTGTAAAGCATGGCACCATACTCTTTTTTTGTAATAAAAGAGTTATCAATTATTTGGGCATTTGCAAAATTACAAATAAAAAACACACACAAGCAAAATAACCTATTTTTCAAACACAAAGCTCCGTTATAAAATTTTCATTTTCTTTATGGTATTATAACTACCTAAAATTAATATAAAATATAACACAAGGTTAATTCACAATGACAATACTTGATGGTAAAGCATTATCAAATAAAATCAAAGAAGAAGTTAAAATTGAAGTTGAAAAACTTCAAAAACAAAGAAATATCACTCCAGGTTTAGCTGTAATATTAGTAGGGAATGATCCAGCGAGCGCGACATATGTTGGAAGTAAAGCAAAATCTTGTAAAAACGCTGGAATCTATTCAGTAGTACATGAAATGCCGGATACAATACCTCAAGATGAAATATTAGACATTATTGACAGAATGAATGAAAACCCAAATTTGGATGGTATTTTAGTTCAATTACCACTTCCAAAACATATTGATACAACACTAATTCTAGATGCCATTAATCCAGCAAAAGATGTTGATGGATTCCACCCTTACAACGTAGGAAGAATGGTATCAAATTTAGATGCATTTTTACCAGCTACTCCATTTGGTGTAATGAGACTGTTTGAGGAATATAATATTGACGTTGTAGGAAAAAATGTTTGTGTGATTGGAGCATCTGATATTGTAGGTAAACCAATGGCATCACTTTTAATCAATGCAAAAGCAACAGTTTCTGTTTGTAACAGCAGAACAAAAGATTTAAAAGCACATACGATTGCTGCTGATATTATTTGTGTAGGTACGGGTGTTGTAAATTTAGTCACTGCAGATATGGTAAAAGAAGATGTTATTATCATCGATATTGGTATTAATAGACTTGATACAGGTAAACTTGTAGGTGACGTAGATTTCCATGCAGTTAAAGACAAATGTTCGTATATTACTCCAGTTCCAGGTGGTGTGGGTCCAATGACAATTGCTATGCTTCTAAAAAACACTTTAAAAGCTGCACAAAACAGACCAGCACATGACTAGGGATATAGATGTTAAATAAAGTTTATAAGTGGTCAAGTTCTTGGACGGGAACTATTGTAATAGTTCTAAGTATTATATTTTTTGTTGCTCAAGCATTTGTGATACCAAGTGGAAGTATGAAAAACTCACTTCTTATTGGAGACATGTTATTTGTTAAAAAATTTGCATATGGTATTCCAACACCAACTATTCCATGGATTGAATTCAAAGTTCTTCCTGATTTTAATGGTAATGGACACTTAATAGAAGGTGACAAGCCAAAACGTGGGGATATTGTAGTATTCAGATATCCAAAAAATGAAGCCATTCATTATGTAAAAAGAAATGTTGCAGTCGGTGGTGATATTGTTGCATTAAAAGACAAACATTTACTTTTACATCCTAATGAAGGAAATGAATATGTTAAGAAAAATTATAAAGAAAATGAATATGTTAGTTTTGCCAATAAACTTTGGATAGTAGACCCATATAAAAAAGACCACCCAGGTATTCATCAAGATCCAAGTGTAGTTAAAAATGGTTTGGCTCCATATCAACTTTTTGATATGATGCCAATTCAAATCCCAGAAGGTGAATTTTTCATGATGGGTGATAACAGAGACCATTCAAATGACAGTAGATTTTGGGGAACAGTTCCTTATAAATATATCGTTGGAACTCCTTGGTTTATCTACTTTTCTTGGGATGAAAATAAAGAAATTAGATGGGACAGAGTGTTTAGAACTACGCAAAGTTTAGAAGATGATATGGACAAAAATATAAAAATAAAACATGAAAAAGGAATTTACTAATGAAATATTTTATTGGTGCAGACCACGCTGGAATAGATATAAAAACATATGTTAAAGAGTTATTTGAAGGACTGGGTCATGAAGTAATTGACTTAGGACCAAATACAAAAGACAGAGTTGATTATCCAGATTTTGCAGCAAAAGTATG
>ENA-ORXI01002851-ORXI01002851.1-sediment-metagenome-genome-assembly--contig:-NODE-2851-length-12097-cov-6.598752_pt1 | contig 12097 bp, 20 predicted proteins | sample MGYA00237861_ERZ511468 | MGnify/ENA primary metagenome ERZ511468 (study PRJEB26299, sample SAMN06266213) | sediment metagenome | isolation source: Hudson Canyon methane seep mesocosm | place... | reverse complement strand
CAGCCTGGATAGTGCGAGCGGCTTCGAACCGCTAGGTCGAGGGATCGAAGCCCTCCGAGCCCTTTAGATTATTTTATTAGTCAAATAATTTGCCAGATAATAAAATGAAGGTATCAGTATTCAAAATTGGATTAATAATGGTAATCATTGGAATGATTTGGGTAGCAGTTATCTTTAATGAAACAGAAAAAAATCATGATTCAACATTATTAAAAGAATCAAATTCTATTGAATCAAAATTAGAATTTTCAGGAGTAGGTATCGGATATTATAAAATATACATGCCTGAGTTTTCTGATGAAAATGTATTTGTTCAAATTTTAGATAGAAACTTGAATGTGATACAAGAGCAAAAAGTCAATACAAAATTTTCAGTAGCATATTTTGATTTTGATAAAGATGGAACATATACAATAAAAGTATCAAATATTTCAGAAAAATCAGTTAATTTACAAATAGAGTTTGGAGATACACATTCACAAAAAATGGTAACACCTGGAATTATGATATTATTGGGTTCATTGATAATGATGTTAATTTCTTATCTAAAAATTAAAAATTACAATATAGAGCAACCAGATGAAAATATTTCATAAATTTGAATACATTGGATAGTATGACCAAAAGTCAAAACTAAATTAAAAATTAACCATGTTGCAAAAAATAAAAATGCAATAATTGAGAAAGGAAGGAATAATCTTAATTTTGTATGTTCCCTATTTTTTATAATTAAAACTGCTCCCAAAGATGCAAGAACTAAACCAAATTCAAGTGGTTGATGAGACCAAGAAATTAATCCATCAATTCCAAAAAGATCATGTGATAAAGAATCACCAAATCCAGAAATTATTTGAATAATAGAGCCTGCAATAACAAGTTTAATTCCAGTTTTTAAAGATCCATGAACTGATTTTCTAAGTAATAATAAACATCCCATACCTGCGGCAAAAGTTGTCATAAGCACTCCAGTGTAAACTACAATGTGAGAAGGACTCCAAAAGAATTCAGGTTCTTTAAGAATATGAGATATTGCATCCCAAAATCCAGCAGAGACAATTACGATAGGACCAATTACTGCTAAAATTGATACAAGTGAAACAAGCGTAGTAGATTTTAAAAGTAAAGAATTTGAAAATATTTGAATTAATTTCATTGTGATGTTACGTTAGAAATGGACTATTTGAAATATTGTAATGATTATAATTAATAAAAATAAACATTATGCGTAATTTTAAGAATTAACTATATTAGATGAAACACTATGAACTAAACATGAGTCCAGGAATAGGATTAATGAAGAGAAGATTGGAAAAGGAAAAAGATGCAATAGCATTAGCAGTATCAGGTATTGCTAAAAAATATGACACAAAACCAGAAGATCTCAAAACATTAGAAACAAAATATCATGATGATGCAGGAGATTGGTATGTTGCACTTGGATGGGAAGAAAAAAAGGCCATAGTAAAAATGGATTCAGTTTTAGGAACCATAACTGAAATTAAAGAAATTTAGAACATTAAAAAATAAGATTATAATTGGATTAACTTGAACATTATTGATGGATATTACAATTGAACCATGGAAAAAATTAATTATTCACGAAATTATTGAATACAAATTTGATGATTGGGTAAAGCAAATAGCATTTAGTACAAGGTCATCTGGTGGAGGTATTCCAACTATGCAATGGACAAATGGAATTGTTTTTGCATCAGCCAGTCTCCCAACTACAAATGCAACTGTTGAGGAGCAATTAAAGGGAATTTTACATTGGTCATCAGTCTCATTTGCAATTAAAGAAAAATTCGAAAAGCAAATTGTTAAAGAAAATGCAACAATTAATTTGGTAGATGTAAGTGTAAATGAGATTTTTAATAAATTATCTATTGAGTTAAAATCACAATCAAAATATGTAAATTCAAAATCTGGCAAAAATCAATGAATATTGAAGAAGAAATTAAAAAATGTGAAATATACTCAAAGCAAATTAAACAATATGATCCTGATCCATTTTATGTAGATTATTTTTTTAATAAATACATTAATTCAATTAATAATATAATTAATGGGATTTTTGAAGAAGCAAATATAGATTTTGGATTATTCATTAAAGGAAAAATTTCTCAAAAAGAATTTCATGAAAAAGCAAATATAAAAAAAGATGTAAATGCATTAAAATTTTCTGAATGGTTTTCAATAAAATATAAAAAAGAGCATGAAAATCCCTATCCAAATTCTATGAATAAAATTTGTCAATTCAAAAATGAAAATGAATCATTACCTAAGATTAAGATTATGATAAGAGCCACAGAGAGATACAAAAATGATTTTAATCAAGAAATTAAAATTGATTTAAGAAATGGGAAAATTATCTCAAAGGAACAATTAGATATCGAAATAAAAATACAAACTCCAATATTTTTAGAAACAATTAATACAAAAAGGAATGAAAAAAATGAACCCAAAGTAACTAAGAAGAAAATTATTGCATCTGCATTTGTAAATTTAGAAAAAGATAATGATGTTGAAATTATGTATCTATGTCAAATTTACACACCTGTAATCAGACGATTAATTGATGAATCAAGAGATAAAATTAAAGAATTAACGAGTTGGAAATAAAATTAAAGAATTATTGAGATTTTGGCCACATTGAATTCCAAGTTTCAGCAAACTTTTTCATCATTTCACCATAGGCATTCATTTGTTCCAAACCAGAAGAACTTAGAGCCTTTTGCCAATTTTCAGTAAAACCTTTGAAAACAGAAGCATTTGCATCAGTCATAGATTTTTGCCAATTTTCAGTAAAATCTTTGAATGATTTCATTCCTGAATTAGTCATAGATTTTTGCCAAAGTTCAGTAAAATCTTTAATTGTTTCAGGACTAGACTCTGCACTTGCTTTTTCCCAAACTTGGTTGAATTTAGTTTGCATGTCATTACTGGCGTTTTGGATTTGTTCAAAAAGAGATTTCCAATTTTCAAGAGATTTAGAATATTCTCCCCATAATGAATCCCATTCATTATTTTTTGAATCTGTAGACATTAACTACTGATTACTAGCATTATTCTTAAGTGGATCTATGAAAATTAAATATCTATTTTTGACGATTTTTTAATCTCATTTCCATTCGAGATTTACCTTCTTCAAATTTTACACGATCTTCATCTGTTTTAAGAGCTAAATGAGGAACAGGAATTGGTTTGCCATTTTGACCAAGAGCGACAAATGTTACAAAAGCAGTTGCAGTAATAGTACGAATTCCAGTTATAATATCTTCAGCTTCTACTTTAACTTCAATTTCCATTGAAGAATTATGAACATAATTTATTCTAGCATTTAAGAAAAGAACATTTCCAACAAAAACAGGTTTCAAAAAATTTACACTATCTAAGGATACAGTAACTGCATTAGATTGAGAATGACGTTGTGCAACTATACCTGCAACCATATCAATATTTTTTAAAATTTCACCACCAAACACATTTCCAGCTGGATTTGCATCTGTAGGAAACATTCGGACAATTACTTCAGCATGTGATTCAGATGGGCTTTTTTCAGCTGTATTGGAATTTTCTGATGACATTTTTTATCTCTAAATTATCTGGAAAGTCATCTAATTTAATTTGATCAGTTAGTTATGATTATTTGAAATATTTTTCTAGTTTAATTTTATCAATTTTAGGTATTTTTGCCATCTCAAATCCTTCTGGACGTTTAGAAGTTGAACGTGTTGCATCAATTCCCATTTTGGCAGTTTGTAATTTTTTCTGATCACTTGAAGGATCAAGGCTGGAACCACGTACATTTTTGATAATTACTAGATCTTTATCTGCTTGAAATCTAGTTGCCATAGCATATTCAACAGATTCAGCATTATTTGGATCAATATCTTCATCAACTATAGTGACTTGTTTTAAGGAACGATGAGACTCAAATGTTTTTTTAATAATTTTTTTAGCATCAGATTCAGTTTTCTTTTTTATTTGAACAACAGCATGTAACCAATTAGAACCACCATTTGTCATAGAGACTTGTTTTACTTGAGAAAAAGCCTTTTTCAATTCTCCATTTAATTTAGATTCAATAGGCATTCCCATCAATAATCTATGTTCACCATAACCAGATAGAACATCATGGAAAATAGGATTATTTCTAAAATACAAGTTTTCAATTTCAAAAATTGGTTGAGATCTTTTATGATCATATGTTTGAAGCATTTCAACCATCCATTCTGGATGGACTTTATCACGAAGAATTTTCCCTTCCATTACAATTTCAGCACCAGATGGAACATTCAATCCAGAAAAGGGAAGTTTAGCTAAAGTTAATTTTCCACCCAAAAGAGAATTTGCAATATTGATTTCATCTTTACCCCAATCAAACTGATAAGCACCAGCAATAGAAATTGCAGGATGAACACCTACAGTAATTGCAATTTTTAGATCTTCACCATGTTCTTTTGCATCAATAAAACATCGGTGTAAATGACGATCTTCTACCATTCTAATAGAAAAATGAGTTTTATCAATGGGCATCATTCTATGAAAAGATGAATTTTGTTTTCCAGTTTCAGGATTTTTAGCATAAGCTACTGAAGAGGTAATAAATGGACCAGATTCCTTTTCAAAATGAGTAACAATAGGCATAGAATTGATGTTTTTTGACTTATTTTCCATGAATTTACCAGTTGAAATAATTTTTGGTGTTTTTGCATTTTTAATAGCAGATATTACTTTTTGATGAATATTACTTTCAGTTCCTCCAACTGCCAAAGCAAATCTTTTCCGAGTTCCTACTAAATTAGAAACTAGTCTAAAATCACTTTCTTTAATATTCTCAAATAATACAGCATACGACTGATCAACTTTTGCGGTAATACCAGCAATTTCATATTTTGTGGAAACTTTGGTTTTAATCGTTTTAAGTTCCTTAATTTTTTGAACTTGAGAAATGTATTCTCTTAAATCACTCATTTTCAATCATTTCCATTATTTCAGACATTAATGCTTTTGCGGTACTAGTTTCTAATTCTTTTTGAATATAACTAGAAACTAGAGCAATACCTTTCATTCGGGTACTAATTCGTTCAGCAATTAATCTCAAAAACAGTGATTCGCTTCTGGATGGAATGATTGTTGTTGTTGTAGGAGTAGGTCCAGTTGCTAAAGATACAATCATGGAACCAATTTTATCATTACCTTCAGTGACAGAAACAAAATAACCATTTTCAAATTTTTGAATTTTTAAAGAAAAATTACGATTCTCCAAATTTATCATTTTATGGAAAAATCCATCTGATGAATTCAATAATTCTTGAAGATATCTTAAGCTTTTATTACTATTGATTTAATAGAATTGGATTTTTTTCACATTTCTTTTCATGCTTATCAATAAACACATATGGTTTTTCACAATATTGACAAGGTGTTTTTTCCCTTGATTTTGTTGTTTTAGCTTTTGTTGTTTTAGCTTTTGTTGTTTTAGCTTTTGTTGTTTTAGCTTTTGTTGTTTTAGCTTTAGATTTAGCTTTAGATTTTGGTTTTGCTTCAGCTTCTGCCAATTCTTTTTCCATAGCAGATATTGAATTAGCTTCAGCCTCGATTGAATCAGCTTCAACTCTTGCACGTAATTTTGCTTTGTATTTCAAATTACGTGGTTTAGTTCTTAATCTATATCCACAACAAGGACACCAAAGTCCTTCCCATTTGATAAATATTTCACAAATTTGACATCTTCTTTGTCCAGATGCATATCTTCCCGTGCCTACTGGTTTTTGAGCCTTATATCTAACACAAATTCCTTTACATGTCATTTTAGTAGTTTTATATAGAAATTATAAGTATATAAGGATGGATCGATGTAAATTACAAAAAATTGAAGAAAAACATATAATAATTTCAAATAATTTCATAATAAAATTAGAAATTTCAAAAAAAACCCAAAAAAGGTATAATAAATATGTATAGCTGAATCTAAAATGGTGTTTTTTGTAATTATAACATATGGGAATATAGTTGGTTGAGTAAAAATTTCATTATTTTCCGAATAAGATGTAAAAATTTGAGATTTAGTTTTGATTTTAATAATCAAAATAGTTCTAACTTCAAAGATAAATTACTGTATGAATTAGATATTTTATGGCAGATAAAATTACTACAAAAGAATTGATGTCCCAAAAAAATGATTTTGTGATTATTGATGTTCGTGAATTAGATGAATTAGAAGGGGGTATTATTGAAGATTCAATTCATATGCCTTTAGGATTATGTATTCGAAATGCAAAGAAAAAACAAATTGAAGATATGAAAGACAAAAAGATTTGTACCTACTGCGGTACTGGATATAGAGGCAATATTGCAGCTGATGAATTAAATAAAGAAGGATTCTATGCAGTGACCCTTGATGGTGGTTATTCATCCTGGATGTAAAATATACTAAAGGAAAAAAATCAAAATAATTCTTTTATTTGAAAATTTCTAAAATCTCTTTCTAATTCCAACAATAACTATGACTGAAGCACCTAGATACATTCCCAAATTAAGTGCAATCACTGATAGTCCAATACTCAAATTTCTGATTCAGCATTAGAAATATTAAAAAAAGATATGCTAGTGGAAAAATTTCTGAAGAAAAATTTAACAAAATGAAAGAAAATTTAGAATGAAAAAGGGATTTACCATTAATCTAGAAAATTTTTAATAATTATGCTTTCAAAATTGTAGAGACAACATGTTTTACCATATCATCAAAATTGGCATCTGTGTTTGATTCAATTTCAGCCAATTTAGAATCGCCTTCTTGAACAATTTTTACAGATTCAGAATTTGCTTTTTCTTTTGCTGCATTAATTATTACTTCAGCCTCTTTAGTAGCCATTTCTCGGATTTTTTCTAATAATGTATCAATCTCACTCAAAGTCTTAACGTTTAGTTGTTTTTTCATATCTACAACTTTACCAGTTAAGGAGTCAAGATCACCTTCTAAAACATTCAAAGTTTTGATTACTTCAGTAACTTTAGATTCTGCAACTTGAGTCATTATACTCAGAATTCATAAATTCCATTTATTAAATCATTCATTTTTAGAGATATTTTAGGCATAAAATGTGTATTTTAACCAGTTGTCAATAGTAAAATTGCTCTAGCTAGATCGCCTTTGGCTTCTTCTAAAGCACTCTTTGCCTTTTCCTCATCAACTCCAGCTTGTTGACTAACTAGTTGAATATCTTCATCTGAAAAAATTTGAACGGCCAATTCTGCTTCTTCATAACTATCTGCAGTAACTGTAAAAATAGAACTATCTTTAGCTTTCATTTCAGTAACAGAAGGTTTTGAAATAATGATTTCCTTTTTATCAGTTTTAATGATAACTTCTTGAACATTTTGTAGTTCGTTCATATCAAGACCCATCTTATCCATCATTCTTCGCATTTCGCGATTACCTCCTCGCATCATACCACTAACTCCTCCTTACGACTTTTTAAACTATCTCTAACTTTAATGGCTACACCTCTCTTAAAATCAGAAATCATCTCAGATGATAGAATAGCCCGACCAACGGCAATTACCCGATTTTCAAATAATATTGGAGTATCAGCTGCAACACGTACATTTTTTCCACACCAAACAACATGTTTACAAAATACAGATCTACCTTCTTGAACAAAAGGAGCTGCATCTTTGTTAATTTCAATGCAATTTTCTCGAAATGTTTTACTTTGCAATAAAATTTGAGCAAAATGAATACTAATTGCCAAGCTACCATCAATTCTCAAAGTACAAAATAATTTTCCATTATGAGAAACTGTTCTAATTCTACCAGTTTTTCGTGATAAAATTATATCAATATTTTTTGGTAAATATTTTGAGGATCCACTACCAAACAATGCATCCAAGGAATGTTGAAGTTTTACAAAATGTTCCATGATATCATAAAAAATATTGTGAATATTAGTTGAATGTTAAACTATAGTAGAAATAAATAACTATATAGATAGTTTTTTTATCATTAGATTATGGAAGAACAAGGGGAAACAAGAAAAATACAGTTTACAGGTAAATCATCATACATAGTTTCACTACCAAAACAATGGATTAATGAATTAGGGCTTAAACAAGGTGATCAAATAAAGATGATCAGAAAAGGATCATCTACTTTAGAATTGTATCCACCAAAATTTGAATCTCGTGTACAAAAAAAAGAAGATGCTACAATTGAAATTGCTGAAGATGAACAACCAGATTCTATAGTTAGAAAATTAATTTCATTATACTTTTTAGGATTTAAAATAATTAACTTAAAATCAAAAACTGGAAGATTAAACCCAATTCAAAGAAACACTACAAAAGAAGCAGTTAAGAGAATGTTAATGGGTTCTGAAATTATTTCAGATTCAAGTAATGGTATTACAATTCAAGTAATGGTAAATTTATTAGAATTATCAGTTGATGGTGCATTCAAACGAATGATACACTTAGCAAAATCAATGTTAAATGATGCACTTTTAGCAGTTAAAGAAAATAATTTAGATTTAGCACAAGAGGTAATCAACACAGATGATGAAGTAGATAGATTTGGATTTTATATTATTCGTCAATTAAAGATTGCAATACAAAATGAACATGTTTTAAAAGAAATGGGTTTTAGTAACGCCAGAAATTGTTTAGGATATAGATTAGTTGTAAAGAATATTGAAAGAACAGGGGATCATGCAGCCTTTATTGCAAAGGATCTTTTAGAATTTAAAAAATCAATTAAGAAAGAAATTTTTATAAAACTTCAAGAAATGAATGATTTTTCATTAATGGTATTAGATGAATCGTGTTTGGCTCTATTCAAAGAGGACTACTATCAGGCTGAAAAGACTATCAAAAAAATAGAAGGAATTAGTAAATATGAAAAGAAAGTCAGAGATGCATCAAAATCACTTAAAGAAGATGAAGAGATATACAGAGTTAGAAGATTAGCCGAAAATATAAGAAGGATTTCCGAATATGCTAGTGATATTGCAGAAATTGTGTTAAATATGAATATAGAGAAAACATTGAAAAAAACGGAATAAACTATCAAAATGGACAAAGCAATTCTGATTACATATGACAAAGAGGATGCTGTAAATGAGGCAAAAGGATTATGTGAAGCTGCAGGATATGAAGTAGTTCATACAATTCAACAAAATTATCTACAAAAACCAAAATATGGAATTAGTGGTGGGGTACTAGAACAACTACAAGAAATTGCAAATAAAATTAGACCAGATGTAATAGTATTTGATGAGATTCTAAAACCCAGTCAAAATTATAATTTAGCAACTGAATTACAAAGAGAAGTTTTAGATAGAGAAGGATTAATTCTTGAAATTTTTGAAAGTAGAGCATCTAGTGCAGAATCAAAATTACAAGTAAAATTAGCACAATTAAGATATGAGATGGTTAGAGCTAAAGAAAAAGTTCGTCTTGCCAACATAGGAGAACAACCAGGGTTTATGGGAATAGGGCAATTTGAAATTGATGTCTACTATAATGATATTAAACATAGAATGCAGACAGTAAAAAAGAAACTTGTGAAAGCTGGAAAACAAAGGGAACTTCACAGACAAGGTAGAAAAAGAATGGGATTTGCAACAATTTCATTAGCAGGATATACATCTGCAGGAAAAACAACATTGTTTAACAAAACTACAGGTGAAACAAAAGCTGAAAGTAAAGAACTGTTTACAACACTTTCAACCACTACTAGAAGAATTATAATTAATCAAGAACCAGCTTTAATTGCAGATACAGTTGGATTCATTAGTAAATTACCGGCATACATGATAGATGCGTTCAAATCAACATTAGAAGAATTAACTTATACAGATATTATTATTCTAGTAATTGATATTAGTGATTCACAATTGGAGTTAAGAAAAAAGTTTGCAAGTTGTATGAGAACATTAGATGAATTAGGAGTTCAAAAAGAAAAAATAATTTTTACACTAAATAAATCAGATTTAATGAGAAAAGATCAAATTGATTATAAAATGGAATTACTAAACTTAACTGGAAATGAAAAAGTAATTTCAGTATCTTCAAAAACAGGTGAAAACATACCGGAATTAAAAAAATTAATTGAGAATATTATAATAAATCAAAATCCATATAAATATAAAAAAAATGAACGAGGAGTTACAGAAAGATTTGGTAATTGAAGTTGTTAGAATAGGACAACGTGTTGTAAGAGATGATAGAGTTACAACTCATGTTGCATTAGTATCAAGATCTTTTGGAGCAGAAAAAATATTCATGACAGAAGTGAATCCAGAAATTAAAGATACTTTAGAAAAAATCAATAACACATGGGGTGGAAATTTCATTGTTGAATTTATTGATAATTGGAAATCAATTGTGAAAAATAAAAAAAAAGATGGCTTTAAAATAATACACCTATCAATGTATGGTGAAAAAATTAATGATGTTCAAGAACAATTACGTACAGAAGAAAAAATACTAGTTGTAGTGGGAGCAGAGAAAGTTCCAAGAGAAATTTATGAATTATCTGATTATAACGTAGGAGTAGGAAGTCAGCCTCACTCAGAGATTAGTGCATTAGCCATACTATTAGATAGAATTCAAAATGGAGAACAATTTGAAAAAATCTTCCCAGATGCCAAAAGAAAGATTATACCCACAAAAAATGGCAAAAATGTCGAAGTAAATGAGACAAGGGATTAATAGTAGAAACTTAGGAGTGATTAGAGTTGGTAGACAAATACGAAGATCCTTTTGTTAGAATTGCATCAATGATTGGTGGAGATGAATATCTCAAAGTAGCAAGATCACTATTAAAAGCAGAAGATGCAACTGATGAAGAGATTGCTAGTTCCACAGGTCTTAGAATTAACATGGTAAGAAAAGTATTGTATGATCTTTTTGGAAAATCTTTGATTACAGGTATTAGAGTTAAAGATGAAAGAAAAGGTTGGTTTGTCTATAGATGGAGAACTCGAAGAGAAGAAGTAGAACATTTTATTGAAAATCAAAAAAAGAAAATTCAAGAAAGATTACAACAAAGATTTGATTATGAAAATGCTTCTGACTTTTATCACTGCGGTAATGAAGATTGTCCAAGAGTTACATTTGAAGAAGCACTTGATGGAATGTTCAAATGTCCATCATGTCAAGATGTATTAAATATAAAAAAGAATGAAAAATCTAGAAAAGCATATTCAAAGAAAATTGATGAAATTAAAAAAGATATGCAACAAACCTTTTGATCAGTTAAAAAAATAATCAATACTAAATAATTAATTTAATAAATTAAAATTTAAAATTCTTCATCATCTTCATCTTCATCATCTTCTTCATCCTCTTCATCATCATCTTCACATTGTTCTAATTCTAAATAACTTGGAATTCCATCATCCTGGAAAAATATTTCAACACAGATTGTGGTATCTAAAGTTAATGCTAAGGTTTCAGCCAAATTTTTAGGAAAATTACCTAATCTACTAGGATCAGCAGAATATCTATATTCAGTAATTTGCTCTTCATGATGAAAATCAATTTCTATATCACCATTAGAAAATTTTCTAACTCTAATTACTTCACCAAATATACTACTAGTCAAAATTAATTTCCTTGATTAAAAACATCATAATTATAAAAAATAAAATCCAGTATCTATATCTTATTAATAAAAATAATTAAAAGATAAAAATTAGTTAACGAGTGTTCGTTAACAATTGATTTAACGATTAGATAGGCTATTTGATTTAATAAATACCCAGATTTTTTTGGTCATTTCACTAGGAGCGATTGGTTTCTTTCCAAATACTTGTTCTACAGTCTCTTGACGACCTGCAAAATTAATGGCGTATCCTCCAAATGCTGGTTTCTTTGCTTTTGATTTAGTTGCAGCCTTCTTTTTAGATGCAACTTTCTTTTTTGTTGTAGCCCTCTTTTTTGTTGTAGCCCTCTTTTTTGTTGTAGCTCTCTTTTTTGTTGTAGCTTTCTTTTTTGTTGCCAATTTCTTGTAGTTTTATTTTAGATAAAGTATAAGAACTTACACTTTGATGTAATTTAGTACAAGATAATTTTTGAGCCTCTTAGTTGA
>ENA-ORXI01002847-ORXI01002847.1-sediment-metagenome-genome-assembly--contig:-NODE-2847-length-12101-cov-6.034764_pt1 | contig 12101 bp, 14 predicted proteins | sample MGYA00237861_ERZ511468 | MGnify/ENA primary metagenome ERZ511468 (study PRJEB26299, sample SAMN06266213) | sediment metagenome | isolation source: Hudson Canyon methane seep mesocosm | place... | reverse complement strand
CGATATAAATAGTATCAACAGCGCCATCAATATGGTTCACAGTTAATGAAAAAGGATAGTGATATGAATGCCAGTGTCGCAATGCAGCAGTATCGTCAAAATCATATTCAAGGTGGTGTCGAGACAGCCTCACCCCATCGCTTGGTTCAAATGCTAATGGAAGGTGCGTTAGAAAAGATTTTGACAGCAAAAATGTATATGGAAAATAAGGACATTGCAAAAAAAGGCGAAACAATTAGTTGGGCGATTTCAATTATCGATGGACTACGTGCTTGTTTAAATATGCAAGATGGCGGTGATATTGCACAGGAATTATTTGCGCTCTATAACTATATGGAACAACGCCTTTTAGAAGCCAATATTAAAAATGATCAAGCTATGCTGGATGAAGTTGCACAGCTACTTATTCAAGTTAAGACGGGGTGGGATAATATTCCTTCAGAATTTCATAACAGTACATTGGAAAGTTAATTGCATTGTTGTCATCAACGCTAACGCTAATTTCACAGGGTATTGATAAAACTACGCAGTTACTTAAATTGGCTGAAGCGGATGATTGGGATGCGTTTAATCAGTTAGAAGAAAAACGTCAGTCTGATTTTACAAACTTGCAGTTAGCTAAGCTCAACAATCTGACAGATGCACAGCATGCAGAAGTGCAAAAACAAATGGCAATGTTAGTCGATTTAAATCAGCAATTGGAAGTGGTTTGCCGAGAGCGGCGATCTGATTTATCTGATCAAATGAAGAAATTCACTCAAGGCAATAAAGCAAAAAAAGCCTATTCACAATAAGCTACTTACGTTAGCAAATTCAAATCCCCTATGCTCAACCGTCATTTTTTTGACATCGTAACGTAAAAGTGTTTAACTCCAGTTATCTGAATGGCTTACATTGACTTTGTCGATGTGGCTTTAAGTTTTATGCTGGAGAATAAATGAGTGCAAATAATGTATTGTTGGTTGATGTTGATGAAAGTCGACGAGAAATTTTATCGACATTGATTGAGTTTATTAATTGCCAGCCTGTCATTGTGCAAGATCCCAGTTTATGGTTTGAAGATGCAGGTGATTTATCTAATATTGTTATGGCTTTGGTCGGTGATTGTGGCGATAAAAATCAAAACAAACAGCTTTTGCGAGAGCTTGTAAATCACGAAGCACGTGTGCCTGTTTTTACGATTGAATTCCCTGATGTAGACGTTGTTGATTTTCCAGGCACATTAGGCGGTTTACGTTTTCCAATAAAATATCCCCAACTCAGTAATGCATTGCAACAAGCGACGGTTTATCGTGGCCAGAATGATTCTCAAGGCCAACAACAAGCTTCAGACTTTCGTCGTTTAGTGGGCAATAGCTCAATGATGAAAGCGGTACAACGCATGATCGATCAAGTCTCTGACTCTGATGCGAATGTATTGATCTTGGGTGAGTCGGGAACGGGTAAAGAAGTTGTTGCTCGAAATTTGCACCATTTTTCTTCGCGTCGTGAAAAACCGTTTGTGCCGGTTAATTGTGGTGCGATTCCCGGTGAGTTGCTTGAAAGTGAATTGTTTGGTCATGAAAAAGGCGCCTTTACCGGTGCGATTACCGCCCGAAAAGGTCGCTTTGAAATGGCAGAAGGCGGTACCTTATTTCTAGATGAAATTGGTGATATGCCCATGCCTATGCAGGTAAAGCTATTACGCGTATTGCAAGAACGGACTTATGAACGTGTTGGTAGTAGTAAATCTTTGACCACCAATGTAAGAGTCATTGCTGCTACGCATAGAAATTTAGAAACGCATATCGAAGAGGGCCATTTTCGTGAAGATTTATTTTATCGCTTGAATGTATTTCCTATCGAAATGCCATCCTTAAGAGAACGGCCTGAAGATATTCCTTTGCTGATTAATGAATTAATCACACGAATAGAACACGAAAATCGCGGCACGGTAAGACTTACATCTGCATCCATTGCTTCTTTATGTCGTTATCCGTGGTCGGGTAATGTACGTGAATTAGCTAATGTCATTGAGCGTTTAGTTATTCTTTATCCTTATGGCACGGTCGATTTTGATGATCTACCAGAGAAGTTTCAATTACAGGGCGAAGATTTGCCTGAAGCCGTGACAACCGTGATAGAACAAGGGCCGGAACTTAGACCTGTTGAAAAGCTGGATGCCACAAACACGGTTGCTGAAAAATCGCCCCAAGCTGCAGCAGAGACTAAATCGCTAGGGGAGGGATCTGAACTTGATAGCTTGCCAGAAGAAGGTTTAGATCTAAAAGAACACTTAGCTAATCTAGAATATTTGTTAATCAAACAAGCCTTAGACGAAGCTGCAGGTGTGGTTGCCCATGCAGCAAATAAATTAAAAATGCGTAGAACAACGCTGGTCGAAAAAATGCGTAAGTATGGTATTCAAAGGGAAGCTGAATAAAATTACGCTTTGCAGGCCCCAATTTCATTGAGGTGTCATCTCTTTGACCATGTTATGAAAATAAGCTTATAACGTATTGATTTGTAACGAGTAAATATTAAGGCACGTTTTTTGCTCAACTAGTGGTAGAACAACGACCGTTAGTTAAGGCAAAAACATATGAACGTAAATTTATCAGAACCACAGCCTGTCAGTCAGGAGGCCAAACTGTCCTCCCTGCACCATGCTGAAATGTCTGATCGTCAATGGCAGTTTGGTAGTGATAAGCTTCATTTGACCTCTGAATTGATTCGTAGTCGTCACGAACAAGATCAGCAGTCACAAAAAGCCACCCGAATTGCTAGCCGTATGACACGACTGCTTGCTGTATTGCCGGCTGGCGTGATTGTGCTTGACGGGGAAGGTTTCGTTTTAGAATGTAATGATGCTGCTATTTCTTTATTGGGTGAACCTTTATCTGGAGAAAAATGGCTAGCAATTATTGATCGTGCTTTTCAACCCTCATCGAATGATGGTCATGACGCTTCTTTAAAGAGCGGTCGACTTGTTAATGTATTGACGAGTCCTTTAGATGGTGAGCCTGGTCAGATCATTTTGTTAAATGATGTGACTGAAACTCGGCAGTTACAAAATAAAGTGTCACACCTGCAACGATTATCTGTGATGGGTGAAATGGCAGCACGACTCGCCCACCAAATTAGAACACCGTTATCATCAGCTTTACTTTATGTTGCCCCTTTATTAAAACCCAATACCAGCAAAGCGTTGCAAAACAAGTTTGCGAAACGTTTGCATGCCAGCATTTCACATATGGAACGTTTAGTGAAAGATATGTTGGCCTTTTCACGTGGTGATATGGCGTCAACCTCCCCTGTTGCAGTGAAGGATTTATTAAAGGCAGTTGATCAGCAATTTTCTACTCATGTTGATGCTGCTAACTATAATTTAGCGATTGAAAGCAGCGTTAAAAATAGTTTTGTTTATGGTAGCGAAGAAGCACTGACCAGTGCGCTTAACAATCTACTTGATAATGCTCGATTAGCCTGTGGCAAAGAAGGCGAAATCACCATTTATGCAGAATACTTTCAGGATGAAAAAGACATTGATTGCATTGAAATTAGCGTTGAAGACAACGGTGAAGGCATTGCTGAATCAGACAAAGAAAAAATCTTACAACCTTTTTATACCACGCGCTCATCTGGAACGGGCCTAGGATTGGCCGTTGTGCAATCGATAGCTAAAGCACATAAAGGTGTGCTTTGGTTAGAGAGTGATGAGGGGGAAGGCAGTACATTTAGTCTTCGATTACCGATGTATCAACCCGCTAGTCAATTTACCTTAAAAGCACAGAGAAAATAGGAGCAAAGTAATGACTCAGTCAACAGTTTTAGTTGTGGAAGATGATGCAGACCTTCGTCATGCGGTATGCGATACGCTTGAGTTAGCGGGTTATAACGTCACCTCCACTGATCAAGGACAAAGTGCTTTAGATAAACTGGCAAATGAACAAGTGGGCTTATTATTAAGTGACTTGCAAATGCGCCCCATGGATGGCCATACCTTATTAAGAAAAGCCAAAGCAATGATGCCGGAGTTACCGGTATTATTGATGACGGCTTATGGCACGGTGCAAGGTGCAGTTGAAGCGATGCATGAAGGTGCGAGTGATTATTTAATCAAACCTTTTGAAGCAGATGATTTATTAGAGCGTGTGCAACGTTATATTAGAACTACCACCATCAGTGAGGATGTTATAGCTGTTGATAAAAGTTCACGTGATTTATTGACCTTGTCACGACGGGTTGCTGATACGGATGCAACGGTATTGATAAGTGGTGAAAGTGGTACAGGTAAAGAAGTACTTGCTCGTTTTTTACATGAAAATTCAATTCGAAAAGAAGGTCCCTTTGTGGCCATCAACTGTGCTGCGATTCCTGAAAATATGCTCGAAGCAACCTTGTTTGGTTATGAAAAAGGCGCCTTTACAGGAGCCAGTCAAGCCTATGCAGGTAAGTTTGAACAAGCGCAACAAGGTTCGATCTTATTAGATGAAATTTCAGAAATGGATCTCGGGCTGCAAGCAAAACTATTACGAGTCTTACAAGAACGTGAAGTTGAACGAATTGGTGGTAGAAAAACCATATCTTTAGACGTGCGGGTACTAGCAACAACAAATAGGTTGTTACGAGAGGATGTCAAAGACGGTCGTTTCCGTGAAGATTTATTTTATCGACTTAATGTTTTCCCTTTGCATCTGATGCCATTAAGAGAACGCTTGGATGATATTTTGCCCTTAGCAACACACTTGCTTAGCCGCTACTGTGCTCAAGCTGAAAGAGTTACACCAGAGTTCAGTTCCTGTGCTCAAAACAGCTTATTAGCTCACCATTGGCAGGGTAACGTACGTGAATTAGATAATGTTTTACAACGTGCTTTAATTTTACAGCCAGGCAATACAGTCACCGCCAAAGATTTGGCTTTTGAAAGTCTATCTAACATTGATAATTACAGCCAAAACATTGGCGCTGAGGATGTAATTGAAAATTTAGGTGATGATTTACGCAGTCATGAACAACGACATATTTTAGATGCCTTAGCTAAAAATAATTGCAGTAGACGATTGACTTCAAAAGAATTAGGCATAAGTGAGCGAACACTTAGATACAAACTTTCGCGCTTTAGGGACGAAGGAATTACGATTCCGGAAAAGATTGGCAAGAAGTCTGCATAGACATAATTCAGATTAGACTTTCAAGTGGAGAACAACAATGATTAATGCCATAGATCCCAACCAACTACTTACTCAAATGCGGGCCGCACAAGCTCAAGCGACTCAGCAGACTAACGCTGTAGCTCAAGGACAAGACAGTGGCCGAGTTGATTTCTCCGATTTGGTGAAAACTGCGGTGGATAAAGTGAATGAAACTTCACAAGCATCAAGTGATTTAAAAGAAGCGTTTGAGATGGGAGCTCCAAACGTGTCTTTAGTGGATGTCATGATTGCATCACAAAAAGCGACAGTTGCATTTGAAGCAACGGTGCAAGTTAGAAATAAATTGGTCCAGGCCTATGAGGAAGTGATGAGAATGTCGGTGTAAAAATCCTCATTTTTTAGCGAAATTAATCCAATATATTTAAGAGTCATAATATGGAAAATGCCCCAGTACCAACAAATCCAGCAGTAGCCGCCATGCCGTTACCTACGACGCCAATAGCCGTTATGCAAGGCAATGTATCGAGTCAACCGATAATGAAGCAGCTAGCATTTTTGCTTGCCATAGCCGCTAGTATCGCATTAGGTGGTTATGTACTTATGTGGTCAATGTCTCCTAACTATCAAGTGTTATTTTCAGGCATGCAGGCTAAAGAAGCATCGGAAGTTGTCGGGATTTTACAATCATCGGGTGTTAAATATAAATTAGATCCCTCTACCGGCCAGTTATTAGTTCCTGCCTCTAAAATACAAAGCTTACGCTTAAAATTAGCGGCAGAAGGTTTACCTCGCAGTGCCTCTCCGGGCATGGATATTCTCAATGAAGATCAAGGTTTTGGAACTAGCCAATTTGTAGAGCGTGCTAGATATCAAAAAGCTTTAGAAGAAGAATTAGCCCGTTCAATTGTAGGCATACAAAATGTGCGTAGTGCTCGTGTTCATTTGGCAACCCCTAAACAATCTGTCTTTGTCAGAGATCGCAAAGCCGCAACGGCATCGGTTGTGGTGAATTTATATGCCGGCCGCAACCTTGAACAAGGTCAAGTCGCAGCTATCACTCATATGGTTGCCTCTAGTGTGCCAAATATGGAAAGTGCGGATGTTAATGTCGTTGATCAGCGAGGCAATTTATTGACTCAGCCTGAGCGAGATAAAGGCATTACAATGAGTAACAATCAATTTCAATATACTCAGAAACTTGAAAAACTCTATATCAGCCGAATTGAAGATATTTTATCGCCTATCGTCGGAGCCGGAGGTGTGCGAGCCCAAGTTGTAGCCGAAGTCGACTTTACGGTTACAGAGCAGACCCATGAGAGTTATAATCCGGATATGGCTGTATTACGAAGTGAGCAGCTACAAGAAGAAAATCGCATGGGAGGGGGAAGAGAAGCCTTCGGTGTGCCAGGTGCATTATCGAATCGGCCACCAAGAACGGCAAATACGACGGTAGAGGAAAATATTGTAAGTGAAGACGGCGAGAGTGTTTCTACTTCAGCGCCAATAGCTGCTCCTTCGAATAATAGTAAAAGTTTAACGCGTAATTTTGAAATAGATCGCACCATTAGCCATACTCGAGTGGCACCGGGTTCAGTGAGAAAGTTGAGCGTTGCGGTGTTGGTTGATGAACATCGCAGTGTTGATGATAGTGGAAGTGCAGTGTCTACACCGTTGACTGAGTCAGAAATGACGCGAATTAATGCTTTGATCATGGATGCCATCGGCTTTAGTAAGGCACGAGGAGATACCTTAAATGTGGTGAATGCGCCATTTATTGTTCCTGACTCGGTCGAAGCCTTGCCAGAAATTCCAATATGGCAGCAACCTTGGGTGTGGGATGTGGTCAAACAAGGATTAGGAGGTTTAGTTATTTTATTCTTGATATTAGGCGTGATTCGTCCAGCATTTAAAGATTTAAATAAAGTTTCAGCGGCTTCTGCTCAAGCAATGGCTGCAGCAGGAGTTCCTGCTGAACAAACAGCTGCGGCTGCGGCCGTAAGTAAAAAAGGACCGGAATTTGAAGCATTAACGACTGGCGCAGGAAATTTGGAAAATCAGTTGAATGATGTTCGTAGCTTAGTGCAGCAAGACCCGGCATTGGTCGCACAAGTTGTTAAAAATTGGGCCGCGAGTGATTAATAATGGCTGAACAAGCAAGAAGTTTATCTGGCACTGAAAAAGCAGCAGTATTTTTGCGCTCCTTGGGCGAAGAGGACGCATCTGAAATACTTAAACATATGACACCGAAAGAGGTGCAGCGTATTGGTGAATCGATGGCCTCATTGACAAACGTTAACCGAGAAGATGTGCAAAGTGTATTGGATGTTTTTGTAACGACGGTAGAAGAAGAAACTGGTTTAGGTATCGGTTCTCATGATTATGTTCGCAAAATGTTGGTGGGCGCCTTAGGTGAAGAAAAAGCTGGCAGTATATTAGATCGAATTTTATCAGGTAGTAATACCTCAGGTTTAGAACAGCTTAGATGGATGGATGCTCGCGGCATATATGAAATTATCCGCCTAGAACATCCACAAATTATTGCGATTGTTTGCTCATTTTTAGAGCCGGATCAATCAGCAGAAGTATTAAATTTATTCCCAGATCGTGACCAAGCTAATATTTTGTTGCGTATCGCTACTTTGGATGGTGTTCAGCCAACAGCATTAACAGAACTTAATGAAATCTTAGAAAAACAATTTAGTGGTAACCAAGGTGGTCAAACCACGAGTGTCGGCGGACTAAAAACAGCAGCAGATATTCTCAACTTTGTTGAAGGTAGTGCTGAAGCCGCGATTATGGAAAAAATTAAAGAATCTGAACCCGATCTGGGTCAGAATATTGAAGATCTGATGTTTGTATTTGATAACCTGATTGATCTTGACGATCGTGGTTTCCAAACATTAATGCGTGAAATACAAACAGACCAACTGCAATTAGCTTTGAAAGGAAGTGACGAGACTTTGAAAGAAAAATTCTTAACTAATATGTCACAGCGTGCAGCTGAAATGATGCGAGATGACCTTGAAGCGATGGGCCCAGTGCGTCTCAGCGATGTTGAAGGCGCACAAAAAACAATCTTGGCCTCAGCACGCAGCTTATCTGATAAAGGTGAAATCATGTTAGGTGGAGGTGGTGGAGATGAGTTCGTCTGATGATCTTGTAGAAACGCAGCAAGCAGACGTTTTATCTTCCGAAGAAATAGCATCGGCATACCAACGTTGGGAAGCGCCGCGCATGGTGTCGGTTAGTGATCTTGGTGACGAAGATTATTCGATGTTGACCGTAGATGCATTAGAAAAACTTCAAAAAGAAGCACAAGAAGAAGGTTTCAAGTCAGGATTTGAAAAAGGCAGTAAAGCAGGATATCAGGCTGGTTTAGAAACCGGTAAGCAAGAAATACATCAGAATTTAACAGCGCTGCAACAGATCATGACAACGTTAAATACTCCCTTGCTTGATTTGGATCAGCAAGTTGAAAATGATCTGATGAGTATGGTGATGACCATGACTCGGCAATTAGTCAGGCGAGAGCTAAAAGCAGAGCCTGAGCATGTGATCGCAGCCATGAGAGCTGCTTTAGCTGTGTTGCCGATCAATGATCGAAAAATAAAAGTCTATTTAAATCCACAAGATATAGAATTAGTAAAAAAAGGCCTGTCAGTTGAGCAAGGTGATGATAACTGGCAATGGCTTGAAGATCCGGTATTAACACGAGGTGGTGTTCGTCTCGAAACCGCAAATACCATTGTTGATGCCACTGTCGAAGCACGTTTAGCCAGTGTGATTAATAAATTATTGGGCGAGGAACGTAGTGATGACAGCGCCGAATGAACCAAAAACAGCCCAGGCGGATCGCACAGAAAACTGGCGTTCACGTTTAAAAGAATACCAACAACGACTGGATGAAAATCCAACTGAAATATTACCGATTGAAGGGCGTTTAACCCGCATGGTTGGTTTGACTTTAGAAGCAGTCGGTTTTCAAGCGCCGGTAGGCAGCCGCTGTGAAGTACACGGTATTTCTGGCCCTCCAATAGAAGCCGAAGTAGTTGGTTTTTCGGGTGAAACTTTATATTTAATGCCGACAGGTGATATTCGTGGCCTAGTTCCCAACGCTCGAGTACGTCCTGTACGCAGTGATTCCCAAGTGCCTGTTGGCGAAGCTTTATTAGGTCGTGTTGTTGATGGTGCTTGCAAACCATTGGATGGCAAAGGCCCACTTAATGTGAATGACCGAGTACCTTTACATGGTGAGCCGATTAATCCCTTAGAAAGATCTCCTGTGAGAGAACATCTCGATGTCGGTGTACAAGCAATTAATGCTTTATTAAGTGTTGGCCGAGGCCAGCGTATGGGGTTATTTGCTGGTAGTGGTGTCGGTAAAAGTGTGCTTTTGGGCATGATGACCCGATTTACTGAGGCAGATGTCATTGTTGTTGGTTTGATTGGTGAACGTGGCCGAGAAGTAAAAGAATTTATTGAAGATATTTTAGGTGAAGTTGGTTTAGAGCGAGCCGTTGTTGTTGCCTCTCCTGCCGATCACTCGCCTTTAATGCGTTTACATGGTGCGATGTTAGCGACCAGTATTGCAGAATATTTTCGTGATCAAGGAAAACAAGTCTTATTACTGATGGATTCCTTAACGCGGTTTGCTCAAGCACAGCGTGAAATCGCCCTAGCGATTGGTGAGCCTCCAGCAACTAAAGGTTATCCACCTTCGGTATTTTCATTGATCCCACAATTAGTTGAACGTGCAGGTAATGGTCCCGTTGGTGGTGGTGCGATCACGGCGATTTATACGGTATTAACAGAAGGTGATGATCAACAAGATCCTGTGGCTGATGCTGCCCGTGCGATTTTAGATGGTCACATCGTGTTATCACGACGTTTAGCAGAGGCTGGCCAATACCCTGCGGTTGATGTTGAATCGTCGATCAGCCGAGTTATGCCGCAGATCATTGAGCCAGAGCACCTTGAAAAGGCGCAACAGTTTAAAAATATTTATTCGCTTTATCGTCAAAACCAAGACTTGATCAATGTCGGAGCTTATTCGATAGGTAATGATCCAAATATAGATGAAGCGATTGCTATGTTCCCAAGTTTACAAGCCTTACTGAAACAAGGCATGGATGAAGCTGTAGATTGGCAAAATAGTGTTACCGCATTACATCAAACCATGCAGCAACCTCCACCGCAAAATAATGCGATGCCAGCTCCCTTTATTGTGAATAATGGCTAAACCATAATGTTGCTTGATTTCATGTTGTTTAACATGAAACAGAGTTCAAAACTTGTTATGGTTAAATCATGAAACGATCCAAAAGACTCAGTCCCGTAGTTGATATTGCTGTCAAAGAAGCTGAGATGGCATTGATGCATGTGGCTGAGGCAAATTCGCTCTGGCAAAAAGATAAACAGCAGTTGGATGATTTATTTCGATACAAGCAAGAATATCTTGCTAAGTTTCGCGAAGGCGATAACTTGATGCTTAGTTCGCAAAAGATGTTGGAATTGCGAGCTTTCTTAGTTCAACTTGATCAAGCGATCGCCGCACAACAACAACAAGTTGAAAATAGCCAAAAAAGGGTGCAGTATCAACAGACACTGTGGTTGCAAGCTCGAACAAAAGAACAAGCTATGCAAACATTAGTGGGACGATATAAAGCTGAAGAGTCACAACAGGAAGTGAGGCAGGAACAGTTAGATAACGACGAACACAATACGTCACAATGGGTTCGTAAACCGCGGAAAGACTGAGTTTTTAAGATGTTTTCAGCGGTTCTTGTTAGCTGGCATGTTCTCTGCATTACTTGTCTTCGAAAGTTGGCAAGACTGATAAACCAAACATCAGTTAAACAACGGAGGGTGAGGCATGATGGCACGTAACGGCGAAATGGCTAGTCAAACATATCGGCAACAATCGCAATCAAAGTCGCAGGATGACAGTCCTAAAGCGGCAAGATTGACCTCTACCTCCATATCCAACCAACAAAGTACGACAAGTGATCGTTTACAAGACGCGATACAGACTTATTGTGATTATTTTATTCGTTATTGATGTTAAAACAGACGGTGAGGTGAACAATGGCTGAGAACAATACGATAGCAATAGCATGTGGAGAAGCGCTGGGTATTGCTGAAGTAGCGGATGTTTATGCAACGCTTTTAGCTGCATTAGCTGAAGGCAGTTCCGTTGATCTTGATATCAGTCAATTAGAACGTGTTGATGCAGCAGCACTGCAAATGCTTTATGCATTTGCAAAAGAACTAGCAACACAGGGTTCGTCATTAACATGGACAACACCGAGTGAAGCCTTTAGCCGAAGCGCCAAATTATTAGGCTTGGAAGAACTAATCAATTTGGGTAGCAGTGGCCAGGAGCTTGCACAGTGAAGCTCATCAATCATTTAATAATCAACTTTCAGGCAGCATTCTTAATGCTGTTTGCAGATAGGAGAACACTACCATGGCAAAAATTTTAGCAGTTGATGATTCAGCTTCTATGCGCCAAATGGTTGCCTTTACCCTAAAAGGTGCAGGTCATACAGTCACTGATGCTGCTGATGGCAAACAAGCGTTAGATATAGCCAAAACGCAGTCATTTGATTTAGTACTAACAGATATAAATATGCCTGTGATGGACGGCATTACGTTGACCAAAGAATTACGAGCTTTACCGTCATATCGATTTACCCCTGTACTTGTTTTGACCACGGAAGCTGGAGGAGATAAAAAAAATCAAGGTAGGGCCGCAGGAGCAACGGGCTGGTTGGTAAAACCTTTCAACCCAGAACAGTTGTTATCTACAGTTAACAAAGTGCTTGGCTAAAGAATCCCTTAAGTTAATGATTTGTGATTATTTGATAGGGATAGTTCGCTCTGAATTTACTAGGAATAACTTATGAGTATTGATATTTCACAGTTTCATGATGTATTTTTCGAGGAAAGCTTCGAAGGGCTAGATGC
>ENA-ORXI01002845-ORXI01002845.1-sediment-metagenome-genome-assembly--contig:-NODE-2845-length-12110-cov-5.088756_pt1 | contig 12110 bp, 9 predicted proteins | sample MGYA00237861_ERZ511468 | MGnify/ENA primary metagenome ERZ511468 (study PRJEB26299, sample SAMN06266213) | sediment metagenome | isolation source: Hudson Canyon methane seep mesocosm | place: USA:Hudson... | reverse complement strand
TGGTGATAGCGCTCCAATGGCTTATGTTGAGCTAGTGGATCGTCCAGTAGTAGAGAGTGATGACGAAGAGTAAATAACTCTTTTGACTTGTTCACAAAAAGCCGACTTTATAGTCGGCTTTTTGCGTTTAAGGTTCTGATATAGGAATCTGGTAGGTTTGTGTTCGGGGCGCTAATCAATAGAGTCGGCTTGCCTCATATGTTATTGGGCTGCACAGGTTTAGTTGCAGTTGCAGCCACTTTTGAGTGTTACAGGGGGGCTTTATTTAGTTGGTTTTTTTTCTGTCGCTCAAGTAATTCTTTGAGAAAACGTCCGGTATGTGAACCTTTTGCTTCTGCAACTTCTTCTGGTGTTCCCTCTGCTATTATATTTCCACCTCCTGTGCCACCTTCAGGCCCAAGATCTATAACCCAGTCTGCGGTTTTAACGACATCGAGGTTGTGTTCAATTACAACAATGGTATTGCCATGTTCTCTAAGTTTATGAAGTACATTAAGTAATTGTTGAATATCGTAGAAGTGAAGCCCAGTGGTGGGTTCATCGAGAATGTACAGGGTCTTGCCTGTATCCCTTTTAGATAGTTCTTTTGCTAGTTTTACTCGCTGAGCTTCACCTCCAGAGAGTGTGACGGCACTTTGCCCAAGCCTGATGTATGACAAGCCTACATCAATGAGTGTTTGTAGTTTTTTAGCCAGAAATGGAACTGAATCAAAAAACTCTCTGGCATCTTCGACAGTGAGGTCTAAAACCTCGTGAATACTCTTGCCTTTATATTTAATATCAAGGGTTTCACGATTATAGCGTTTACCCTTACAGCTATCACAAGGGACATAAATATCAGGAAGAAAGTGCATCTCAACCTTAATAACTCCGTCACCCTGGCATGCCTCACATCGGCCGCCTTTAACATTGAAGCTAAAGCGACCTGGTTTGTAGCCTCGGGCTCTGGCTTCATGAGTGCCAGAAAATAACTCTCTTACAGGTGTAAATATACCCGTATAAGTAGCAGGGTTAGACCTTGGGGTTCGACCAATTGGGCTTTGGTCTATGTCGATAACTTTATCGAGCTGATCAATGCCTACTATTTTGTCATGCTCTTGAATTGTAAGGGTGGTCGCTTTGTTTAATTCAGTAGCGGCAATAGGGTAGAGTGTTCCATTGATTAAGGTTGATTTGCCTGAGCCAGAAACCCCTGTAACACAAGTGAACAAACCTAAAGGTATAGTAAGGTCTACTTTATTCAGGTTGTTACCGCTGGCTCCGATTAACTTAAGTGTTTTACTTTTATCGTAGACTTGTCGATTAGAAGGCACTTCAATGCATTTTCGGCCGGAAAGATACTGTCCGGTGATTGAGTCTTCGGTGGCCATTACTTCTTCTGGTGTGCCTGATGCAATAACTCGCCCTCCATGAACGCCTGCGCCAGGGCCAATATCAATTACATGGTCTGCAAGGCGGATAGCATCTTCATCATGTTCAACAACAATAACGGTATTGCCTAAGTCGCGAAGATGAGTCAGGGTTTTAAGTAAGCGATCGTTATCTCGTTGGTGAAGGCCGATTGAAGGCTCATCGAGTACATACATTACCCCTACAAGTCCGGCGCCTATTTGGCTGGCCAGTCTTATACGTTGAGCTTCGCCACCTGAAAGGGTATCGGCACTACGGTTCAGGGTTAAATAATCGAGCCCAACGTTAACAAGAAATTGCAGGCGTAATTGTATTTCTGCTAAAATTTTCTCAGCAATCTCACCTTTACGCCCTTCTAGTTTGAGCTCTGAGAAGTATTCAAATGCAACACCTACCGGCTTAGCAGTTATATCTGGTAGGCGTGTGTCCTTAATGAATACGTGCCGGGCAGACTCTTTTAGTCGTGCGCCATCGCAGTCTGGGCATGTTGTATTTGTAAGAAGCTTTGAAAGGTCGTCCCTTACCATTTGAGATTCTGTCTCACGGTAACGGCGCTCCATGTTCGGCATTACGCCTTCAAAGGGGTGGTGGCGTTTAACCACATCGCCACGGGTATTTACGTAGTTAAAAGCAACTTCTTCTTTGCCACTGCCATTAAGTATGGTTTCTCTAAATGATTCGGGTAGTTGCTCGAAAGGTTGCTCTATGTCTATACCGTAATGTTCTGCAATGCTGGTTAGCATTTGGTAGTAATATACAGTTCTTCTGTCCCAGCCTTTGATAGCGCCTTCTGCAAGTGTAAGTTCAGGGTGTTTTACTAGCTTTTTAGAGTCAAAAAACTGTTTAACACCAAGGCCGTCGCAGCTAGGGCACGCACCAGCAGGGTTGTTAAAAGAGAATATTCTAGGTTCCAGTTCGCTAATGGCATAGCCGCATTGAGGGCAGGCAAATCGAGCTGAAAAAATAAGTTCTTCGCCATCACCATCCATTGGGGCAATGATTGCTATGCCGTCTGTTAGTGCGATGCATGTTTCAAAAGATTCGGCTAACCGTTGTTGAATCCCGTCACGTACTTTAAAGCGATCGATAATGACTTCAATAGTATGTTTTTTATTCTTTTCGAGCTCTGGAGTGTCATCAAGGTCGGTAACAATGCCATCTATACGTGCGCGGATAAATCCCTGGCTTCGTAGTTCCTGAAATATGTGTTGATGCTCGCCTTTTCTATCTTGAATCACTGGTGCAAGCATCATCAGCTTTGCTTCTTCTTCCTGAAGCATTACCTGATCAACCATCTGGCTAATTGTTTGAGCTTCTAGGGGTTCATCGTGCTCCGGACAGCGAGGCTCTCCGGCACGAGCAAATAGCAGTCTTAAATAATCGTAAATCTCAGTAATGGTTCCAACAGTAGAACGAGGATTGTGAGAGGTAGACTTTTGCTCTATAGATATGGCTGGAGAGAGGCCTTCTATGTGATCAATATCAGGCTTTTCCATCATTGATAAAAACTGGCGAGCGTAAGTCGATAATGATTCAACATAACGGCGCTGACCCTCTGCATATAGCGTGTCGAAGGCCAGGGATGACTTCCCGGAGCCAGACAGGCCAGTAATGACAGTGAGCTTATCTCTAGGAATCTCAACATCAATGTTTTTGAGGTTGTGAGTACGTGCACCGCGAACCAGAATCTTATCCATAACTGCCCAATGTTTGTAAGCGAATTTTTCAGAAGAGAGTAATTATACTGCGTTAGAGGGGTAATGCACGACATAGATCATTTTGTTAATATACGCGATCTTGTAAATTAGCATCCTAAATATTTTAGTTTTTTAGTCCTTTTCCGGAGTTGAGCCCTTAATGACCGTTAATGAAAAGCGTTCTGTATTTACGCTTGCGCTTTTATACGCCATGCGCATGCTTGGTTTGTTTATGGTTCTGCCTGTTTTTATTTTACTGGGAGACGACTTGGAAGGAGCCAATGGGCTCTTGATTGGTTTTGCGATTGGAGCCTATGGTTTAACCCAAGCATTGTTTCAAGTGCCGTTCGGAATGTTGTCTGATCGCATTGGCCGTAAGAAAATGATTGTATTTGGTTTGCTGATTTTCTGCGTTGGTAGTGTGGTAGCGGCTACATCAGAAACAATTTACGGGGTTATAGCTGGCCGTTTGTTACAAGGTGCGGGCGCTATTGCGAGTGTACTTATGGCGCTATTGAGCGATTTAACAACAGAAGAAAGCAGAACAAAGGCGATGGCTGTTGTGGGCATGTCTATCGGACTTTCATTTTCTGTTGCTTTGGTATTAGGGCCGATAGTAAGTGCTTACTTCGGCTTGAATGGTATATTCTGGCTAACCGCTGTGTTCGCGCTCATGGGTATTGCGATAGTTATTTTCATCGTGCCTACACCCGTTTCGACACACGGCCACAGAGATACCCGAGCCGTTCGAGGTGAGTTTTTTGAACTGCTAAAAAATAAAGATTTATTAAGGCTGGATATCGGCATCTTTATTTTGCACTTAATATTAACGGCATTATTTATCGCTGTACCACTGTCATTGGTAAATGATATTCAATTAGCCAGGCAAGAACATTGGTGGGTGTATCTTTCAGTTATGGTTTTAGCATTCTTTGCTATGGTGCCCTTTATTATTATTGGCGAGAAAAAACGCAAGATTAAAATAATCTTCGTTGGTGCTATTATGCTGCTGTCTGTTGGTTCTTTGTTGCTTGTTTGGGGGCAGAGTTCCCTACTTGCCATTTGGGTGGCCTTGTTCGTTTTCTTTATGGCGTTTAATTTACTGGAAGCGAGCTTACCTTCATTAGTGAGCAAGCAAGCCCCTGCAGGTGCTCGGGGGACCGCAATGGGTATTTATTCAACCAGTCAGTTCTTTGGTGCTTTTTTAGGGGGAGTTATTGGTGGTTGGGTTATTTCAACCTGGGGGGCTGAAACAATTTATTACGGTTCAGCCATTCTTGCTTTAATCTGGGGCTTGATTGCTTTAAGTATGCGGCCACCAAGTTATTCTACCAGTCGTATGTTGCGCCTTAATTGCCTTTTATCTGAGGCTGAAGCTGAAACAGTGTCTGATGAATTGTTCGATATTCAGGGTGTTGAAGATGTAGTTGTAGTGATAGAAGAGCAAACAGCTTATTTGAAAGTAGATAAAGCCCACCTTGATGAAACTGCCTTAATGACATATCGCTACACTGAGTAGTTTGCTAATGTCTGGGAATTGATCTGGTCTCTGGACATGCGCTTATGATCAACTATCCTTAAATCAGTAGTAATTTGCCCACTGACTTAAGGCCTTCTATGACAATTCTGTTGGTTGAAGACAACCCTGATGAAGAAAAACTGGCGATGCTTGCGTTTGAAAAATCAGGTTTGAGTGCTAGCGTTGTAGTCGCTCGTGATGGTCAGCAGGCGGTTGACTATATGTTTGCTCAAGGTGAGTATAAGGGCCGGGATGTTAGCAAGCTTCCCTATGTTATATTTCTGGATATCAACCTCCCTAAAATAAATGGATTAGAAGTATTAAGGCAAATTCGTAAGGATGAACGAACCAAACTTGTTCCTATTGTATTACTCACTTCTTCAGATGAAGAGCGGGATATAGTGGAGGGTTATGCAAGTGGCGCCAATAGCTACATTCGTAAACCTTTCGACTTTACAGAATTCATGCAACAAATTAAAACATTAGGGAATTACTGGCTTGAACTCAACCAAACGCCTCATGCATCGCGAAAAAGATAGTTCACAGACTAACGTGTTTAATTTGCTGATAGTCGATGATTCAGCCGATGATGTATTTCTGTTGATGCACGCCTTAAAAAAGGGCGGGTTAAACCCGGACTACATTCATGTAGAGCAGCAGAAAGAACTGAGCGCTGCCTTAAAGCAAGATGGCCCTTGGGATATTGTAATAACTGACCACAATATGGTGGGTTTTACTTCCGCAGAGGCCTTACAAATTGTTCGTCAGCACAGCGAAGATTTGCCCGTTATAATTGTCTCCGGTGAAATCTGCGAAGATGTGGCGGTGGGTGCCATGGGGCGTGGGGCGCAAGATTATATAATGAAAGATAATCTTGCCCGTTTGATCCCGGTAGTTAACCGAGAGCTCAAACAAAACGAAGCACGAAAAGCCAAGCGCGAAGCAGAAGAGAATTACCACTACCTTGCCTACCACGACACCTTAACAGACCTTGTAAATCGAAAAGAATTTGAGAATCGCTTAGACCTGGCACTTCAAGAAGCCAAGAGCAGCCGTGATACGCATATATTCATGTTTCTCGATCTTGATCAGTTCAAAATTGTTAATGATACCTGCGGCCATATTGCGGGTGATGAACTACTGGTTAAAATTACTCAGATACTCAGAACTCATATACGAGATAGAGATACGCTAGCCCGTTTGGGCGGAGATGAGTTTGGTATATTGCTAGAAAGTTGCACTAAAAGTCAGGCGTTACAAACCGCAGATGAAATAAGGCATGACGTGAGCAATATGCGTTTTGTCTGGCAGAAGAAACCCTTCGAAATATCTATTAGTGTTGGTATTGTTCAAATTAATGAACATGCTAATGATCACCAGGAACTATTAACTTGCGCCGATATCGCCTGTTATGCAGCAAAAGACAAAGGTCGAAACGGTGTTACCTGGTATAGCCCAGATGATGCTGATTTACACCAGCGTCGAAAAGAAATGCAATGGGCTCCCCGAATTAAACAGGCCGCAGAAGAAGACAAATTTGTACTTTTTTTACAGCCAATGGCGAATTTACAAGATGATATAGGCCCGCATGCAGAGTTTTTAGTACGCATGGATGAAGGTGATGGGCTTATTCCTCCTGGTGCATTTATTCCTGCAGCAGAGCGTTATAACCTGATGCCTGTAATTGATCGATGGGTGGTTGATCATGTGTTTAAGTACCTTGATTACAGCGGCTTAGGGCGACAGGAAGCCGGGATTTATTTTGTTAACCTGTCAGGTTCAACGCTTAGCGATCAATCCTTTTTTGAGCATATCAAAAAGCTACAGGTTATACACAACATTAACCCTGAACGTATTTGTTTTGAAATCACTGAAACTGAGGCCATTAACAATCTGGTAGATGCAGTAGAGTTTATTATTGATATTAGGGAGAAAGGTTTTAAATTTGCGCTAGATGACTTTGGCGTAGGTTTAAGTTCATTCTCTTATTTAAAAACCATTCCTGTTGATGTATTAAAAATTGATGGAGGGTTTGTGAAGGGCATGATGGAAGACCCCATTGACGAGGGGATTGTAGAAGCTTGTAATAGAATAGCTCATGCTGCAGGCCTGAAAACCGTTGCAGAATTCATTGAAGATGAAGAGACACTACAAGCCCTGAAAAAAATGGGCGTAAATTTTGGCCAAGGCTACCACATACAAAAACCAGGTCCACTGCCGATAGTTCGACTGACATAATCGGAAATGGTATAGATGCTCCTTCTTCAAAAAAACTACACCAAACTCGTAAACACCCTAATAATAAGCGTTCATAAAACCAATGTATGGCTATTAATGCCTAGCCTGCTAGCGCTGGTACTATTCGATATAATTCTAAGGAACGCATTCGACACAACCATCAGTTGGAGCCATGAAGTCTCAGGCTTACTACTATTAAGTATCTTCTTTCTTGATTTACCCTATTGCTTATCGAAAAGTGAATTCCTGAAAGTAGATATTCTCTACCAGTATTTTTCAACCTTCTGGAAAACAGTGACAAAAAAAATCGCGCTTATCGGCTGCTTGGGTGTTGCCTTATTCCTTATTTGGCAAGCGCTTATTGGTGTAAGAGATATGCTTGAATTTGATGAAATGGCTTTAACCTTGTCGATCCCTCTATGGCCATTCTCCTTAATGGTCGCCATAAGCGGCAGTCTAATGGCCATGCAAATATTGGTCATGTTGTTTGAAACAGGGTCCGATGCTGAATGAGTGATCAGAATACAGGCTTGTTCGCGCTGCTGATTATGTTGGTGATGATCTTAATTAGAGTTCCCATTGCCATATCAATGCTCATAACCGGCGTAGCGGGTAATGTTTACCTTCAAGGTGTTGAAGCCAGCTTGGTGCAGTTTCAGCTTCTTAGCTGGGAAATCGCCACCAACTTTATACTCATCGCCCTGCCATTGTTTATCTGGATGGGGCAATTGGGTTATAGCTCAGGTATAGGGAAAGATCTTTATAATTGTTTTCACAAATGGTTTGGTCATCGCCCTGGTGGTTTAGCGGTTTCCTCTGTTGTGAGTACAGCAAGCTTTGGTGCTATTACGGGTTCCAGCGTGGCAACGGTTATGACCATGGGTAAAATGCTGATGCCTGAAATGAAGCGTTATCGTTATGCCAATTCATTAGCGTCTGGCTCGCTGGCTTCAGCCGGTGTATTAGCGATATTAATTCCGCCCAGCGTACCTCTCGTATTCTATGGAGTATGGACAGAAAGCTCCATTGGTGACCTGTTTATAGCTGGCGTTATTCCCGGCTTGTTACTCACTTTAATGTTTAGTGTGTTTATCTGGGGTTATTGTCATTTTAAGCCCTCATTAGGGCCTCCGGGGGAGAAGTATCCATTTCAAGAAAAGCTAGCGTCTTTATTAAACTTGTTACCCGCTTTGTGTGTGATGATATTGGTTTTAGGCAGTATTTATGGTGGAATTGCTACAACATCTGAGGCGGCTGCCGTGGGTGTAGCAGGTATGCTTTTAGTAGCTCTGGCCAAAAAACGACTTAATAGACGTGTTTTAAGAGAGAGTATTGGTGAAAGCTCAAAACTGAGCAGCAATATATTCTTGCTCTTATTAGGTGGAGGGATATTTAGCCGCTTTCTGGTGCAAACAGATTTAACCGAAATCTGGATTCAGTCTATTTCAGGCTTGGGTTTATCTCCTTATTGGGTGATTGCCGCATTGGTGCTGATGTATCTACTGCTAGGCGCAATCATAGATACTTTCGGTATGATCATACTCACCTTGCCGTTTGTATTTCCACTTATTACTTCAATGGGAATAGACCGAGTCTGGTTTGGGATATTTATCGTGCTAATGATTGAAGTCTCGTTAATAACCCCTCCAATTGGCCTAAATGTTATCGTCATGAAGCAGGTAGTGCCAGATGTACCCTTGCTTGATATTTATAAAGGTACATTCCCCTTCGTATTGCTTTGTCTTTTTATGGTTTTTTTACTGGTTATTTTCCCCGAAATAGCACTTTGGTTGCCTTCAAAAATACACTAGTGCGTGCCGTGCGCCCCGAAAAATACTGTCTATACTTACTCAAAGAATAAGCTCATTAAGCGTGTTTTAATTCCACGAGACTGTAATGAAAAAAATAACACCCCAAAAGCCATCTCAACTTATATTCGCTTTAACCGCAGGCATTACTACCGTTTTCTCTTGTTCATTATCTGCCGAAGAAGACCCTCTTAAACTAGCCGATGTAGTTGTGACCGCGACTAAAACCGGTGAAGTATCACTACAAGAAGTACCTGCATCTATTACGGTAATTAATGAAGAGCAATTGCAGGAGTCGGGTGTTAATAATATCGAAGACTTAACTCAGCAAACCCCCGGTTTGGGGATAAGTCGAAATGGTCCTGCAGCAAGAGTTTATATACGAGGTATAGGTACTAACCTCGATTTTATTGGTTCAGACCCTAGTGTGACGGTTCATGTAGATGGTGTGTATCAATCCAGAACCACCACGGCCTTGGATGACTTTCTTGAGGTTGAACGGGTAGAGGTTCTGAGAGGCCCACAAGGTACGTTGTACGGAAGGAACTCCATTGGCGGCACGATCAATGTGATAAGCAAGCTACCTGAAGCAGAACCTAAAAGTAAGGTTAAAGTAGAGTTAGGCAGTGATGAGCTGCGTCGTTTTTCAGCCTCAGCCAGCGGAGCCCTTGGTAATGACAATTTGATGGGCGGTATAGCCATCATGAAAACGGATCACGACCCTTATGTGAATAATGTTAATCCCGTGGGTGTTGATGGGTTAATGGATGATGATTCACTGACTAGTAAAGGAACATTGCGGTACCTTGCTGGTGCCAATGGTGAAATTGTACTTCGTGCAGATTATACCGATATTGATAGAGCTACAGGGGCATACAAATCAACCGGACTCGATACAGACGGCAACCCCACAGCACTTGCTGCTCTAGGGTTAGTTAATGTGCCCTCAGACCCATTTGAAATGGATATATCTTATGAAACCCCGTTTCTTGAGCAAACGAACTGGGGTACATCTGGAGAGGTAATTTGGCAGTTATCATCTGCATGGTCGGTAACCTCCTTAACCGCTTACCGGGATTTGGACTTCCACACTATTGAAGATACCGATGGTAGTAATCTGGATGTATTGGTAACAGAGATCGATGAAGACCAAGACCAGTTTTCTGAAGAACTTCGCTTTAACTACGAGTCAGGCCGCTTGGAACTGGTGACGGGGTTATACTACCTAGATGAAAATCATACATCGGATGTCACTATTAATGTAAATGCTGCAGGCATAAAAAATAATATTGTAAGGGCTTGCTTAAAGATATTGATCGTTTGAGGGTGAAATATAAAGGGATGACCGACGAGGCATTGATGGAATCTGTTATTGATAAGCCTGTTAAGGGAATTATTGAATTTTAGTGGCTTCGTAAGGTGGGCTGCGAAAATTTAGCCGCACCTTACGTTAATGGCATGTTATGTCTTACCTTGAAGTAAAAGCGCTTTTGCTGATGTTGTAATAATTTTTGCTCTTTCTTGTTTCTTGCTAAGTTCTTTCCATTCTTTACTTTCTAATAACGACTTAAGAATTTTAATCTGGGCCTGCAGGTCTTGCTGATCGCTGTGGGCGAAGGCCGAGTGTGGCTCTATCTTATTTTTTATTTGGGCGCTGTTGATTTGAATATCTGACAATAGTTGTTCTGCTGCTGCAACTATGTATTCGTTCTGCTTCTCTTCAGGCTGGGCGACTAACCGTGAAGGGTAGTAGCCTTTGGTTTGTTGCCATTCGTAGCACTGTTTTTTTAAATCATTAGTGAGCAATTTTGTTATCAACAAAAGTAACTGGCTGCGTCGTGCCTGAACTAACTCAGGGTTTTTATCCAATTCTGTTAGTGCAGCATAGTCTGTACTATTTCTAGCTTGCTCGCTGTTTTCTCCCCACAATAAAAACTCAAGTGCATGAAAGCCCAGGGTGACATACAAGGTGTCTGAAAACTGGTGTTCTTTGTTTAGGGTTTCTTCGTTAATAGGGAGGGGGGAGAACACGTAACCACTTTGAGGATAGCCTTCAACGGCGTCAAGGTAGCCTGCTAGTAATGGCGACTGGTCAATTCTTATCGCTAATGAATGCTTTACCGGGTCAATTTGTGAGTGGTCAAGTTCCGGGTGTTTAATATTTAGCATTCTGAATAGCTTAGACGCTGCATAGCTATTGTGGCTCGTAAGCCATTGTTGCTTCGTATTATCTAAGGTTTTTTCATTAGGTTTAGATAAAAAAAGCTGGATAGATGTTTGCAGTTGTTTTGCATGGGTGCAGCTTGTTTCGAACTGTTCAGAAGCTAAAGACAGATAGCGAGTGGTGAGCGGTGATGGTGTAGAGGAGGGTGTATCTATTTGAGCTGTATTGGCCTGTACGGTTTGTGATGTTTTGCTGGGGGCTTGCACTTTGTCTTGTTCATTTTCGCAGGCACTAAGTGTAAGTATTAGGCAGGCAATACTTATTATTTTTGCCTGCTTAAATGGAAAATGCTTGTTTATTGATGGGATTTTTTTTGTGAGCATAATCTTTTTTATATTGTCAGTTTGGTTTTGAGTGCCTCTAGCGAAGAGACATTATTTTCCAATTATTTTCTTTAGCATGAGACTCAAGTGTAGCATCAGGGTCTACGGCAATAGGCGTCTCAACTATATCAAGTAAGGGGATATCGTTATGTGAGTCGCTATAGAAGTATGAACCATTAAGGTCGTAGTCTTGTTCTTTTAACCAGCTGTTTAGGCGAGTGACTTTTCCTTCTTTAAAGCTGGGGACACCAGAAATAGCGCCCGTGTATTTGTTGTCAATTATTTCAGGGTCGGTCGCTATTAGGTGGTCAACCCCTAGGTGCTCCGCTATGGGTTCCGTAACAAAACGGTTGGTAGCGGTAATAATCAAGATGAAGTGGCCCTGATCTTTATGAGAGCTCACAAGCGCCTGAGCTTTATCTAACATAAGAGGTTTGATGCGCTCAGAAATAAACTGCTCTCTCCATTGAAGTAAATTTTTCATAGGGTGAGCAGCCAGAGGCGCAAGAGAAAACTCAAGGTAGCGAGTCATATCTAACTTGCCATCAAGGTAGTCTTGGTAGAATTGATCATTCGCTTTTCGGTATTCTTCAGCATCAACAATACCCTTGTCAGCTAAAAACTGCCCCCAGGCGTGATCGCTGTCTCCTGCTATTAGTGTGTTATCGAGGTCGAAAATTGCGAGTGTCACCCATTAGTCTCCTTCATGATATTGGTCTACTCTACTATTTAACGCTTAAATAGTAGCGCAGGTGCTTAAAAAATCAGATATTTTGTGATTTGGTAAGCGGGCTATTATACGCAACTATAGTTGATTTAGGCATAGGTTTGCTGAAAAGCTTATTTTCTGGAAGAATGGGAGTCAAATGACAGTTAAAGGTATGCAAGTGT
>ENA-ORXI01002843-ORXI01002843.1-sediment-metagenome-genome-assembly--contig:-NODE-2843-length-12121-cov-2.664065_pt1 | contig 12121 bp, 9 predicted proteins | sample MGYA00237861_ERZ511468 | MGnify/ENA primary metagenome ERZ511468 (study PRJEB26299, sample SAMN06266213) | sediment metagenome | isolation source: Hudson Canyon methane seep mesocosm | place: USA:Hudson... | reverse complement strand
TGTTTTTATCTATGTCCATTGACATCATCAACATTCTTTGAGAATCATTGTTTTCTTCTTTAAATATCTTTCCACGGGCAAATACCCATTTATAACTGCCATTCTTTGTTTTTAATCGATACTCTCCTATAAAACTCTCACTGTGTCCACTTAATATTTCATCAAAGGTAACACTTACTTTGTTCTTGTCATCTTTATGTATCAGATTAAACCAATCACTAAAATTGACCAATTCACCTCTTTCATATCCAAACATAGAAAGCCATTTCTTTGAAAAATAAATTTTATCGCTTTTAAAATCTATATCCCACAAGCCATCATTTGATGCAATGATAGCAAGCTCAAATCTTTTTTTCCAATGTGCCAATGAGTCTGTTTTTCTTCGCAATTCCCTATTGTATTTATCAAATATATTTTTAATAAAATTTGAAAATACAAAAGAAAACAGTATCAGGACTGCTGTGATGATTATTATAGAGATTACTACTCTAAGGAACAAACTTCTGTACTCTTTTTCTATTGTTTGAATTAAATCTGCATTGGACTTTAAGAGACTGTTATGGTCATAATCAATACTGATGAGAAAAGCATATTTTGAATACAAATAGACATATTTTTTGAATTTTTTGTTTTCATCGTCCTTTTTTCCATAATAGTTAAGGATTTGTTTTTTGCGATTACTGCTGTTTTTTTCTATTCTTTCCTCGGAACTCATCATATTGTGTTTGTTATGATAATTAAAGGTTTGGTTAAAGTTTGAATCATAAAACCAGATATCATAATCCAACTCAGGTTTTAACTCTTTTATAGAATCAACAATAAGCTGTTTGGTCAATTGTTTTATATTGTTTATGGTAGAAAAAACACCCACAAAATATTCATCATTTTCAATTTGAAATGTATCAAAAAAACTCAAAATAAGATTTTTTTGCAAATCATATTTCCAATACTGCAAATTATCTCTGCCTTGAGAAGAGATATATTGTAAGGTCAGTTTTTCATATTTCAAAGGATTTGTATCATTAAACATAAGCCGTTGTAAGTTTTCAATCGTAGACTTTCCATACAAAACATTTAGATCTTTTTTTTGAAATACAACAAATTTAACCCCTCTGTTTTTTTCAAATTGATTTAAATATCCGCGCAAATCTTCTAAATCGAAGAGTTTATTATCAACAGCATCATATTTGGCATCGATATAACCTGTCGTTTTATATATGATTTCTTTTAATTGCGTTTTGACAACTAAGAGTTCATCATTAACTTTTTTTTCAACCATATCCGCAAACGCATACAATTGATCTTTTTTATTAAATTCATAATTTAAAGCATGTTCTTGTTGAAGAAGATCAACATCTCTTTTTTGTTTAAAATCCAAAATAAAAAAACTGATGATAATGAAAAAAACAGCAAGCAGTAGTATAAATGATGTAGGGATATACGTAAAAAGTTTTTCTATATCTCTTAAAGTGTAGGTTTTCTTTTTTTTATTAAACATTTGAAGATTCTATCAAAATATGATTTAAAGAGACAAGAAAACTACAACCACGCAGGACTATAATCGATGATGCAAAAAATTAGCGATTTATTCACAGCTGGTTAATGGCAACAAAATCTTAAATTCTGCACCCACATATTTTTCATGCTCATATTCAAAGTGCATGTTTACACACCCTATTTTACCATTGAGATGATCTTGAATAATAACTCTGCTCATATGCAACCCTATTCCCGACCCATGTGTTTCACTTTTTGTAGTAAAGCGTGGATCAAAAATAAGTGCTTTGATATCCTCAGGAATACCACCCGCATTATCTTTAATCTTAATCTCAACATTGCTGCCATTGGTAATAATATCTACAAAAATAATTCGTTTTTGTTTTTGTTTTTGTTTTTTAATCAATTCATCTCGAGCATTATTTAAGATATTCAAAAAAACTTGTATGAGTTCATTTTCCAATGCATATATTGTTATATCTTCTATATTGTCTATTATAGTTATTTCGTTGCTTTGAAGTTGAGATTCGATTAAAGAGACCGTATTCATAAGCGTTTTTCTGATTTCAAAACTTGTTTTGGTTTTATTGGGTTTAAAAAAATCTCTGAAATCATCAATTGTTTTTGATTGGAATTGTATGCAGTCTTCAATTTTTAGCATGGAAGGAATAAGATCATCCATTGGTTTAATACCCATCTTATCTTTTAAAATAATATTTGACACAATTGAAGCAATTGAAGACAGGGGCTGTTTCCACTGATGGGTTATGCTTTCAATCATTTCTCCCATAACTGCCATTTTGGACTGTTGCATGATGATATTATTTTGTTCAGCGAGTTTGATTTCGGTTTGTTTTCTTTTGGATATATCGTGAATAGTCACAAAAGATTGTATAATTTTATTGTTTTTATCGTATTGATGGACACAATTTTGTTTGATATAAAACACCGTATCATCCTCTTGCTTCATTTTGTATTCAGCATAGAAGTTGTTATGTTGACATATTGACTGATAATAAGCATCAACTATCTTTTTTTTATCTAAAGGATGAATAAGGTCAAAAAACCCATCTATACTTAATACGGTAATATCTGATTTCAATCTGAGTAATTTTCGAGCTTGTTGGGTTAACACAATTTTATTATTGAGTGTATCAAATTCCATATTGGCCATTTTGACTATTTCTTGCGCATACTCTAAGGAATCTTTGGTTTTTTGTAACTCACTGTTTTGTTCAATCAGCGTTTGTTGAAAGTCTTGTGATGTTTTGTAGATTAAGTGAGTTAAAGCTTTTAGTGATAAAGCTCTACTGTTTTTTTTACTGTTTACGATATTTATATTATCAATATCTATTTCACTGTTATCATTTTCACTCAAACAAACATACGTCGTTGCTGTGTTCAGCAATGTATTTTTACAGGTATTTGTATCATGATAAAACTCCCCATACGTCATAAAACCCGTTGTGGGAGCAATACTGTTCAACAAATTGAATTCATCGTCTAAAAAAACACTCAATATCTCTCTTCTCGCTGCACAGGAGTAGACGTATATGCCTTGCGCTTTTGTATTGCTGTTTTCTTTAATAGATTGCCTGTTTTTTTCATCAATACGTTCGATATTTGAGAAACTGAACTTTACGAGTGCATGTTGGGGCACATTACCCGACATCCCAATGGAGCCATCAACGCCCAAAAACAACGGAACACGAGATACACTTATACTGTTTTCAATAAATATTAAAGGGTAATCCATTCCAGATTTTGGTAAACCTTTAACCAAATCTTCTCCCAAATACTCTTTGTATACATCCAATGCTCTTTTATGATCAATTTCATAAATAACGTTATCAACGCTTTTTGTAATGGTCATACTTTTACCAATCGTTTGCCAATTCAAAAAATAGTTTGTTGATACATGAAGACAGGAGGAATCGATTGAAGCAATAACAACATCAACACTGTCCGATTCCTTTGATACGACTAAATGTTTTTCTTCATCTATAACAAAATCATCTCCCGCATAACCACCACAAATAACCAGTTTTGGGTATTTTTGATTGATACTTTTAATTAAATCATTTGCTTCACATTTAAATATGTTGGCAAATAAAACAAGGAGTTTTGTATCTTTTGTTATTAAATGGGTCTGCAATTTTTTGATTATTTCTTCAGCAGAGTTATCAACAAAAGAGAGAGATCTGGTTTGAGATTTTTCAAACAAAGAGAAAGAGAGATGAATACAGTTATCAACAACTTTTCCACCTGAAACAACCCCTGATGTCGTCGTACCCATAAGCGTTGCATCTGGTAAAATTTGAAGAAGTTGGTTTTTTACAGTTATAATGGATTTTGTATCAAAAACACCTGCGTGATATATTTGAATTAATGTTTGATTTGAATTGGGAATACTGTTTTTTGTTATAAAATCATTTAAGACGTCGATATTAATAAAAGTATGATTTATAATTTTCATCCACGCATCCTAAACTTACTGATGGTAATGAGTATATCACAATTATGGAAGTTTTTGAATGACCTTTTGTTTACGTAAACAAACAAAAGGTCAATATTTTGTGGATTAGGAGTTAAATATTTTTAGTTAAATGCTGGTTCTAAGAACGGAATGATTTGTTTTTTTCTGCTTAAACAACCTTCTATCCATACTTTGTTGTCTTGCAGTCTTGTTTCAAACGCTTTTTCAAAAATAGAAGAATCATTTGAAGATACAAGTATTTCAGAACCCTCTTTCATAATGTCAGTCAACAGTAAACAAGCAGTATGAAGTCCCTCTTCAGCTCTGATTTTATCTAAATCAGCTTGCAGTTCATCCATAATTCCATTAAAAACAGAACCATCAACGACTTCAAGTTGTCCAATACCTACTTTATTGCCATGCATAACAAAGTTTTTATAATCTCTTAATACAAGCTCTCTAATAGGCGTACCTTCCACAGAAGATTTTACTCTGAACATGTCCATTCCCACTTCACCAAAATCTTCGATTCCAGCAATTTCAGCCAGTTCTCGAACAGCTTTGATATCAAAATCCGTACACGTTGGAGATTTGAAAATAACGGTGTCACTTAAAATGGCACACATCATTAATCCAGCAATATCTTGTGGAATTTCCACGTCATAATATCGGTACATATCATATACGATTGTATTCGTACATCCTACAGGTCTGATCCAACACTCCAAAGGCGTAGATGTTGTGATATCTCCCAGTTTATGATGATCAACAATTCCCAACACTGTAGCTTCCTCTAAATCATCAGGTGCAAGTACTCTGTCTGAATAATCAGTGATATACAAAGAATCACCCGCGAAAGAAGTTTTAAGTTCAGGAAGATCAAATCCGAATCGTTCTAAAACATATTTTGTTTCAGGATTAGGTTCACCCTGACGTGCTGGTATTACAACTTCTCCAAGTTGTTGTTTTAAATAAGAGAGTGAAATTGCCGATGAAATCGAATCTAAATCAGGTATTTTATGTCCACATGCGTAAATTGCCATATATATTATCCTATAATTTTTCTTTATTTTATCCAATTTATGGTTAGTGTTTTATAAGATTAAAAAAGTAATAGACAATAGGGCTTTAAGAGTCGGATCAGGCGGTTGTTTGGCAAACGCTAACCTGATCGCATTTTTTAGAATTTTAGTACAGACCAGCTGATTTTAAAAGTTTTGCCAACCATTTTTCTGCATCTTTCACTTTGTCAAATCTTTGTGATTTTGCGACTTGATCTTGTCCTTCGTAAAATCGAATTCTGATACCATCTTCAACATGGTCAATCTTAGTTCTTGTGATTCTCGCAAGATTCAAATATACTCTGTCATTTAACTTTACAAACATTTTTCTTCCTTATATATTGGTTTGTAATATTTTAGCAAATAATTTAAAAAAAGTAAAATATTTTTTACTTTTTTTAAATCTATTCTTAATTAAGGGTATAATTGAAGTTACTATTCCCAAATGCAATTATCAAAGGATTGGTACAGTTTCAGTTTGATATTTGAACTTGATGTTCCAAAGATATCACACCCTTCCAAAGAACTTTTATTGATAAAAACATAAAAACTGAGTTTTGAATCTTTTTTTAAGGCGGGATTACAACGTACATTATCCACGCTGCAACAAAGAGTTTCTTCAGGTTTAATAAACTGTTTGAATGTCAATATAGAATCGGCTTTACTTCCGTAAGATTCAACCATAAAAAACAAATTTTGATTGGTATTGTTTGAAATACAATAAGCATGCAGACCCAGCGTTAAAAATAGAAAAAACAGTAAAATTCTTTTCATCATCAAATCCTATATAGTTCAATAATATTTTATCATCATAAAATTATGATATTACAAAAAGTTTTATTATAAATGGAAAATTTTATTTTATTAAAGCAATTAAAACATAACAAAAGTATTACAATTATTAATTAACAATTAATTTGATTAGTGATAATATAATTTAATACATTATGCAAGGATTCTCATGTCTTTAATCAATAAAATTAAAGTATCAAAAGGTATTTACTGGGTCGAGGTCAAAGAGGCAAATTTAAAGATTCTTTGTGCTTCACCTGCAGATAGTGTTAAATATCTCATGAAAATGGGTTTGATTGTTCAGACAGAACGTAATGGCGTTAAATTTGAAACAGGTCCCAATGCAATTCTTTTATCCGATGTTCTTGTTCAAAATGGAGATATCTGTAACTTAGCAGAATTTCCCGTTCTTCAAATGCTTTACAGACAAGGTATGATTATCCCAAACCACCCCAACAATAATGGAACAAAACCAATTATAATGGGAGTTTCCGATCAAGTGCAATCACAACTCAATTATATTTATCGTGGAAACTACGGTTTGGTTTCAAAAGAAGAGTTGAGCGAAAATGGCTTGGATGAAACAACCATAAATGACATCATGAGACAAAAATTAAAATTTGCATTTGGTCAAATCAAAAATGCCAATGCACTTTTAGATACGTGTATCATCGGCAACGAAAAAAAAGAAATCGTAAACGAAGTCTATATCAAACGTTTGGAAATAAATAAATTTGAACTGACATATAAAGATGAAACCATTCTTATTGACTTAAACTTAGAAGGATCAATGGGTTATGAAACGCCTTATTCTTTGAGTCATTTTAATATCAACCGAGATTATTTCAGTGTGATTTATTCAGGGCAAGGGGATGGTTGGAATATAGAACAACCCAGCATGTCCTCAATCTTGACTTTTCAAGGGAAAATATATCTCATAGATGCTTGTCCCAACTTGGATAAAGTACTCATTGCTTTGGGTATTGGAATAAATGAAATAGAAGGTATTTTTCATACCCATGCACATGATGACCACTTCAGTGGACTCACCACCCTTTTAAGATCAAATAAAAAAATCAAATATTTTTCAACAAAACTCGTACGAAACTCTGTCACCAAAAAACTTTTTGCACTGCTGAATTTGGAAGAGAACAAATTTGACAATTACTTTGATGTCGTTGACCTAAAGTTTAATACATGGAACAATATAGATGGCTTAGAGATAAAACCCATGCTCTCACCCCATCCAGTGGAAAACAATATTTTTATATTTAGAACGATTTGGGAAAACAATTATAAAAGTTACGGTCATTTTGCAGATTTGAGTTCGTTTGATGTATTAGACTCAATGCTCAATGAAAATGAAAATGAACCAGGTATTTCAGAACTCAACCTTGAAAAAACAAAAGAGGATTACTTAGAATATGTTGATATCAAAAAAATTGATATTGGAGGAGGAATGATTCATGGAAATGCCAAAGATTTTAAATTTGACCGCTCACATAAAATTGTACTCTCCCATACTTCTAACAGTAATTACACCGAAGAAGAAAAAGTAATCGGATCTTCTGCATCCTTTGGTACTGTAGATCAACTCATTCCCAATCACTCAAATTTTACACCAAAATTTGCAAAAAAATATTTGCTGGAATTAATGCCCAGCTTAAAAGAGTGTCAACTCACCTTACTTTTAAATCTTAAATTTAAAACCTATAATCCTGGCACCATTTTGATAAAAGAAAATGAAAAGAACAACTTTATTTATTTACTTGTAACGGGTATTGCAGAAATCATATCAAGCAAAGAAAATATCAGAAGAACTCTGTCTTCAGGAACTTTGATGGGAAACATCAGTGGTCTTTTACAAATCACCTCCAATGAAACCATCCGAAGTCTGAGTTATATAACGGTCTTAAAAATTCCTTCAACGCTGTATACCAAAATCATCTATGAAAATAACTTGTATGATTTAATTGAAACACAAATTGATCCCATAGATTTTTTATACAAAACATGGTTGTTCAGAGATGAAATCACCCAATCTTCGATGAATGAAATTGTCAAAAACATAGAGTATAAACTCTATAAAAACAATTATACCTTTGATCTTGATTGTAAAAAACTCTATGTTTTACAAAGTGGAACAATCAAAAGATTTATAGCAGATGAATATGTGGATACGCTCACAGTAGGTGATTTTTTCAACAGTTCCATGGCTATTTTTGATGATCCGACCGCATTTACGCTCACCACAGACGCAGAGCATTGTGAAGTCATGACAATTGATGCTTCCCTTCTAAAAGACATTCCCATTATCAGATGGAAACTCTTTGAGTACAATAAACGAAACAAAAATATCATTCTCAACTCAAATTCGGGAAAAAACTCAAAATTTTTGTGGAAAGATGAATACAGTGTCAATGTACAAATGCTTGATAACCAACACAGAAAAATCCTTTTTTTGATTAACAATATCAATAACGCACTCTTGGCAAAAAACTATAATAATCTAAAAATCAACCTTGAAAGTTTAAAAGAGTTCAGCCTATATCATTTCACATTTGAGATAGATTTATTGAATAAATATGGTTATAATACAACAACACAAAAAGAGATGAGAGACGATTTAATCAAAGAGTTAGACGCAATTTATCAAAGAGTGATAAAACATGAAAATATCGATAACTCCGATATCGCGGAATTTTTATCCCAATGGATTCAAACACACATTTTAACAGAAGATAAAAAGTACAGTTCATACTTAAATAAGAAAAATATCTTTTGAGAACAGGATTAATATGAAAACAGTATTGATAGTAGACGACAGCCATCTTATCTTGGATTTACTGGAAGAAAAAATAAAAAAATTTTTAGATGTTACAATCTTAAAAGCACGCACTTATAAAGAAGCAGTCAAACATATCGCTGAACAGGATATCATCCACATTGCCATTTTAGATTTAAGTCTACCAGATGCAAAAAATGGCCAAATAGTGGACTACACCATTTCAAAAGACATCCCTTCTGTCATTTTGACAGGTTTGATGAATGAAAATTTAAATCAGACTATCTTACAAAAAGACATTATAGATTATGTTATAAAAAGTGATTTAAACAGTATGGAATACACCGTCAACATTGTCAACAGAGTATTAAGCAATTATGACAGAAATATTTTAGTTGTAGATGATTCAAAATTCCAGCGTTCAGTTATTGTCAAAATGTTGGAGAAAATGAAAGTTAACATCGTAACTGCTGTTAATGGTGAAGAAGCACTGAACATAATAAACAGACAAGAAGCCAATAAATTTTCTCTTGTTCTCACAGATTACAATATGCCTATAATGGATGGTTTGGAATTAACATTAAAGATAAGAAGCCTCTATAAAAAAGATCAATTAAGTGTAATTGTTATGAGTACAAATGACGACCCTGAAACAACAAGTAAGTTTATTAAAATAGGTGCCAACGACTTTATCCAAAAACCCTTTACCCAAACAGAATTTACAACCCGAGTTAATTCCAATTTAGACTTGTTGGATTTGTTTGAAAAAACAAAAACATTGGTCACCAAAGATTATCTGACCTGCTCTTATAATCGAACCTTTTTCTTTGAAAGTGGTGAGCATATCGTTCGTAAAGCTAAACGAAAAAACAAACAAATCGCTGTTGCAATGATAGATATTGATGATTTTCAAGGAATAAATGATCAATACGGTTATGATGTAGGGGACAGCGTTTTACAAGAAGTCAGCAAATCAATCAAGGGTAATCTCAGAACTTCTGATTTGGTTTCGAGGTTCAAAGATGATGAATTTGCCATTTTATTAGAAGATATAACCTTGGAGAACACCACAAAACTTTTCAAAAAAATCAAAATTTCCCTCACAGAAAAAACTTTTAGCATCGGCAAATTCTCTTTTTCTTTGCACATAAGTATAGGCATTTTTTATGGACAAGATGAAGACTTGTTCCATATGATAAAAAAAGCTAATGCATCCCTTAAATATGCAAAAGATAACGGAAAACAACAAATCGTTATCAACAAACATTAGGTAACTCATGGATATTTTTCAATGGCTTGGTTTTGCAGGTATGGTTTTTATTGTCTGGGCATATATGATTTTACAAATGGGAAGACATGGCATCGACTCGCTTTATTACCAGCTTTTAAATTTAATAGGTGCAGTATTACTGATCATCTCTTTGTTTGTTCACTTTAATTTGGGTTCATTTCTTATCGAAGTATTTTGGATAGGCATCACTTTGTATGGTTTGTATAAAATTTGGAAGAAAAAGCGAATGGAAAAACGTTAGGGGGCAAATTTACGCCCCCCTTACGACCCCATAAAAAGAGTAGTGTAAATTGCCCGTAATGCAAGCAGGGTCAAGAGTACTTTTAAAATATTGACAAACTTCTTTCCATCTATTTTATTTCTTATTCGAGTTCCAAAATAAGATCCCGTAATGGCACCTGTGATCATAAACGCCATGACATAAATATACTCAAAAAACATAAAACCAAAAATGGCAAATACAAATATTTTTGAGGTATGCGTTATAGACATCAACATCGCTCCCGTTGCGACTACTTTGTCTTTGTCCTCATAATCTTTTAGCAACAGCGTCATAGTCAATGGTCCTGTAGCTCCTACAATAACGCTGAGCCCTGTTTGAAAAAACCCAGCCATAAAATAACTCTCGTATTTTTTAATATAATTACTGAATTTTTTACTCCAAAGATTTAACAAAATATAAATACCAATAAATAAAGGAACATAATTTAAAGAGATAAAAGACAGAACAACGGCAAATAATGAGACACCCACAATAGAGCCCAAAATAAATTTTGGCAAGACTTCAAACTGAACATCTTTGATACCAAAAATTGCCCTGCTGATATTACTGCTCATTTGAGTCACCCCATGAACGGGAATGATGGCATTAAGAGGTAAAAAGGAAGGTAACACAGCAATCAGAAGCATGCCGCCACCAAGTCCAACAACACCTGCAACTGTAGAGGTAAAAAAAGTTAAAATTCCAAGTAGTATTTCATCCGTCATAAAGATATCAAATGCCTTTTTTTGATGGAACTATAGCATCTTTTTATTGAAAAATAAAACAGTGATATTTTTATACCACTGCTATAATGCTTTTTTAAGTGCTTTTGTAATAACACTTGGAGTGACAAAATGTTCCAGTTTGCTGCTTAAGTTTCCTTCTTTGTCAAAGATATAGATGTACGAAGTATGACTGACGGAATAACCCATTTCAGAGTTTGGAAGGTTCTCTTTTTGAAAATAAGTCCCATAGTTTTTTGTAACTTCCAAAATCATTTCATCACTGCTTGTAGCACCTATAAAATTTGGATGAAAATACATAGCGTATTCTTTAAGGTTTTTTAACGAGTCCCTGGCAGGATCCACACTGATGAAAATTCCTTTAAAATCTTCCAACTCTTTTTTATCCAACTTTTTCAAACTCTCACCCATCATGCTCAACGCTGTAGGACAAACATCGGGACAATAGGTATATCCAAAAAATATTGCGACTGCTTTACCTTTAAAATCGGAGAGTTTAATGGGTCCGTCAATCGTATCAAGAGTAAATTCATACTTTTGTTTCTCTTTATACGCATCCACATAAGGTTTTGCCACAACAACACTCACAACGGCAATAACAACAGCAGTGATAAGAAATAGTATTTTTTTCATTAATAATCCGTTTGAAATTTAAATTTTGCACCAACTCTGTGAGTCAATTTGTCCAACACTATATCAACATTCCACTTCATGTTTCCCCTTATACACGTAGGCAACACAGCTGTTGATTCGTATTCATTGTTATTGACTTTTTTCAATGTAATCATTTGAGTACCCATATTCATGTTTTTTGCATAAACAGCCAAAGGAAGAACATCTTCATTATAATTTTCACTTGTAATTTTAAATTTGACAGGTTTCATTAAGGGGATATCTTTGGGATAAACTTCAAGGTTAAAACTCTTCCCATCTTCCAACGTAATCTTGCATGGACCCTTATGTAAATCACAATCATCAAGTTGGGAAGTAAAAACAACTTCACCTCTTGGATCTTTAAAAAGTGAACCAAAATCCAGAAAAAAGTAGCCGCCAACAAGGGCAGCCACTAAAAAAATCATTCCAATTATATTTTTCATATCAGTCTTATTTACATTTTTCCATGTTGTTTCATGTTTTTCATGTTTTCATGACCTTTTTTTGCATTCATATTGTTTTGCATTGCTTTTCCATGGTTCATACCAGCCATTGCTTTT
>ENA-ORXI01002842-ORXI01002842.1-sediment-metagenome-genome-assembly--contig:-NODE-2842-length-12122-cov-12.972271_pt1 | contig 12122 bp, 10 predicted proteins | sample MGYA00237861_ERZ511468 | MGnify/ENA primary metagenome ERZ511468 (study PRJEB26299, sample SAMN06266213) | sediment metagenome | isolation source: Hudson Canyon methane seep mesocosm | place... | reverse complement strand
ATATAGGATGGCGGAGGCTCATGGGTAATCAGGTGTCTCTATGGTATTTTCATCTAGTATTTGTGGCTTCTTTATAGTTCGGTAGACTGGTTATTAAAACACTTATGGTTAAAGATTTTTGATTACCTATCACTTTCCTCCATTGTGTAGACCTTTTTGAGAATTAGGAACAGGTAGGAGCGCCTGCCCTCGGCACGATGATAATCGGCAGTTTTTAGAGCAAAGCATCTATTCTAGATCGCGCCGAGGGCGGACGCTCCTACATCAATAGTTATCATAAAACTCATTCCATTATCGTGGGTTACTACCAAATAATACTGTCTATGGAAATTGGCTGAAGCTTGTGGGGAACGAGGAATGTTTTTGTAGTTAGCAGTCAGTATTGAAAGCTTGTTAATTAATTCTTCAACGACTTTTCTTTATGCTAAATAACAATCTAAATCAACTTGTAAACAAATTAAAATGCGATCATATTTAAGCTTCTCCTTAATGTGGAACACACCTTTTTAAAAACAATACTATTATTTGATTATAAATGGTAACTACTCAGCCCTAAATTCGCTGAGTAGTTACGAAATTGACAGCATTAGATCAATCGGTTGAACTTGAAAAAAACGTGCTAAAACCCTGTCAAGAAGTTTTTTAAATAATTACGCTGAGTAGTTACAAGTGAACAAAACAAATACAACCGAATTTTATAAGGCGAATAAATCATCTTATGAGCAAAACGTCTTGAAGGTATTCTATAGCAGTTTGTATTGATTTAGCCATAATCTTCATTTTTCTTCAGAATAGGTTCCTGTCAAACTGTGTTCAGCTTACACTGCATTAATAGACTGTATATAAATTACTTTAATCTATGATATCTCTATTAAAGTAAAAATCACATTCTTAGAACGTGGTTTTGATTCACCCTATAAGGTGATTCATAGCTAGTCCTCTGAGAAGGCTAGCTATGAATGTTATCGCTGTTTTCAATATTATCTAGTCAAAATCTATTTCTAACTGTTCTTCATTTGCCTCTTGATATTTTACATATTTAGGCATCAACTCCTACCGTATCAACACAATATCCTTTAGCTCAAAAATGATGGCTATGTCACCGTTAAGTGTTGAAAATATAACTCATAACTATTGAAAACTTTGTTTGGCTAAGGATTGCGCACAAAATAACTTTGACAACTATAAATGGATGTAGGATGGGCAAAGCGGTAGCGTGCCCATCGCACTTAATTGATGGGCACGAAAGAGCCCTTTGCCCATCCTACAATTTATCAAGTTATTTCATTCAGACTCCTAACTTTGCTCTGTACTTTGTTACATGTGTAAGTTGCTGAAAAATTAGGTTATTTTAAAACTCCACAGTTAACGGTGACATAGCCAAAATGATTCCCCCAATAAGGTTCCTGCTCTAAATAAGGGAATTGTCTAAATATTTGTAACGCTGTTCTTCCTTTAATCGTTCCCATCAATTTCGATATAGAAACTTTTGGTTGGATTTTTACTTGTTGTTTGATGAGAGTCATTTAATGTAATTTGGTTGTCCCCTAAATACAATTGATTTAATGTTACTGCTTATTGGCATCAAAGATAATCTGATTAATCAGTTTTGATGTGTTTTTGTCTTCTAATATTCCAGTATGAGACTGCAAAAAACCATAAAGATGTTTAGCATCCTTTTGTGCTTCGGGACGAAGCTGGCTTTCAATGCTAATCGTGCCATCATCAGGCTTACCTGTTAGGTATGTGAAGATCAAATGGTGTGAAATATTTGTAGGAAACCGTTGATGAGTAGATTCATTTTCTGTATAAAACAGGTTTGATAAAAACTGACTGCCAGGAGCCATGTCTAGCCACGAATATGCAGCGGCAGGAGCATATTGAGCTAGTTTTGCTGCATTGTGTCCATTCCAAGGTGTTGAAATAGATATAAACAAGGAATATAGCTTTTCTTGAAAGATTTTGTTGTTCTCAAAAATCCCCTCTCGGGCTACTAGCCCTCCCATACTATGAGCAATTAAAAATAAATTTTGAAATCGATATTGAGCTTTTAGTTGGGCGACTGATCTATTAAGGAGTGTTGCAATATTACTTAGCTTACTACCCGAAGGGTAATACGCTACCCAAGGTTGGAAACGAGAATGATCAAGGTTCTTAATAAAAAAACTAAATTCAATTGGGGTTCCGTTAACACCATGAATGAAAAGTACGGGAGTTTTATTTTTATCGTAAGGTTGTAGAAAATAAATACCTGGTTTAGATTCCCAAATAAAGTCGAATGGCGCCCATAATCCTTTACTGGCATTTTTTCGGGAAAACCTTTGATCTTCAAGACTAATGACTTCTCCAATCGCAAGTGCTTGGCCTAATGAAACATTCAATTGTTCTGCTTTAGAACGAGCATGCAAATTTGATATGTCTACCGGAGCATCACCAGGAATTCGACCTTGCTGAGGTATAACTAATTTTATCCCTAATTTATGTTCTCTTGAAGCGCATTTAAATATTTCCTTGCTATTAAATGGGATAGCAGGCTCATCTCGTTCAAAAATTTTATTATTATTGATATCTTGAAAAGCGGTTAAAAAATAAGTCCCGGAACGTGAATGAAAACCCCATTGGCCAGGCTTATCAAGCACATAATGATCAACAAGACTCCAATTATCTTTGTTTGTTAACGATCCAGATTTATGTCGGAGTAAAGCGACTATTAGACTACTTTTACTTATTTGTTCTGTAGCAATAGTCCCTGTTAATTGACAAATTTCAGCAGCCTTTTTTTGCTGTTCATTAATGTTAAGAAGGCTACAACTTGTAATAAGAGGAGCTATAAATGCAATGATGATAATGTTTTTTATAGTGATCATATTTGTTTTCAAATGTGTATTTATAAAGGGAATAGGGTATTTGGCTTGTTCCTTTAATTTAAAGTATATAATCAAAGTAGATTGAAAACACTTTCCATTATTTACCTCACAATATATCGATGAAAAAAATTATTTTATTAAGTCTTACCAGTATTTTATTAAATGCTTGTGCAGTAGATGCAAGCAAAGAAAAAGATGTTAACAGTTTTTCTTTGAATAGAACCAGCGTGGTACAGAAGCATTATGATAATGAGCATATTCCTAAAGGTACTTTATTTAGTTGGTCGCCTGATTTGAAGGGGGTATACCAGGATAATAGATTGGATCATGTCAATATGGATAGCTTGTTAAGAAAGGGTATAGAGAGTACTTTGGTCAAAAAAGGTTACCGGTTTACTGAAAGTGTTGAAAATGCAAGTTATAGAGTGTCTTATACTGCCGCTTTGAAAAGTGCTTTAAGTGACGATGAGGTTTTGCAAATATTCGGTGCTCAACCTGGATTAGTTCTCAGAGGTAAATTAGATCCGAAGGTAGAAAAAGGAACTTTAATCATTGACGTTATAAATCAACAAACGGGTCGCCTACATTGGCGCAGTATAGGGCAGGCTCTAGCACGATTGGATAAAATACCACAGCAGCATAGGGAACAACGTGTAGACCAGTTTGTTAACTTTCTATTATCGGATTTACATTAATTTGTGACTTAATTACTTCTTAGATAAGTATTACTTGCCTTAGGCCATAGCTGCCCAGCCATCCACCTTAACTATGCCCAAAAAAACCTGCATAGTTAAGGCTCCCACAAATGGCTTTACTGCTCTTCGGGAAACAATTTTAGCCTCGTTCGCTATCGCGAACATTGGCAAATTGCCCTTCGCCTACCGCGGACTAGCACCCCGTCTTGGGCTGACAGCGTTGGCTTTTATCTCTTTCCAACTTGAATCAGGGTTATACACATCCACTCCCGCAGCGATGAGATTACTGTCTTCACCAAAATTTTTCTGGTAAACCTTACCCTGATGACTACAGGAAAATGTCATAATACCCGTATTACCGTGCTCGGAAGGAAAGGCTATCAATGCAAAGCCTGCAATCATGTTGCCATTAATAATATAATCATAACGCCCGCCTATTGCATCACTGCCTTGACGGGTAATGACCTTGTAATAGTAACCCTTGAATGGATCACTCGGTTCACGATCGACTAAATAATCTTTGGCATCAGCAACCAGCGGGCCAAATGGACTTAATTCTTCGCCTTCAACTTCTTTCCAGAACAATCCGTCTTTTTTCCCGGGTGTACTGGCAATAAGCTGGGCATACTCCCGAACTTCGTCACCATCTCTATCCGTCTTTACATATTCAACCTGTGCATCAATGTATAGCTGGCAAAAATCTATCGCATTCAGTTCATTTCTGCCTATACGCCTGTTAACAAGTTCTTCAATTCCTGCCTCTGTATCAAAATGCCACCCGGCTGTTATTTTTACCAATGGAAATGGGAGCGGCCAGTTTTTCTTTCCAATATAAAGAATCTTTTTATTAGTCCCCTCACCACGTAGCTCATTCTTTTCTTTTATTGCCTGAGCAGTCCGCTCACGAATTATCTTGTCATCAGCCATTAATTTATCTTCATATTCCTTACCAAAGATATTAAGAAGTGCTCCCTTATCATCTTGAGCTAAAGCATTGCTCAGAGCATCAACAGCCATATCTGCTGTTTTGAATGTTGCTTGATCTGCTGCCTGAGCAGTAGAAACAAAAGAGGCTACAGTTATCGACAAAATGCCTGCCAGAAGCATTACAGCCTGGACAGTAGGTATTACCCTCTGATTAATCTTTTTTTGATTCTTATAATTCATGTGCACGATAATGATCTCCAGCATGCTGATGCTATTTTTTTAATGGTATTTTTAACCCAGATTATTTGAGTTATCTTCTGCGGCCGCCACCGCCACCACCGCTTCTTCTAGCTGAACTGCCAGATGAACGCTGTGAAGTCCTGTAACTGGATCGGCTAGTTCGACTCATCTGACCACGCTGACTGTTTCTGGACGTAGTCTGCCCGTTATTGTAACCACCAAAGGAACCTCCACTACTACTCCGTGTGCGTTTAGATTGCCCCGTTGTGGCAGTGACGGGCCTTTGATTACTGAGTTGGGTGGATGGCCTTTGCCCTGTACTTGGTCTTGTTCCTGTCCCTGGACGTATAGCTGAATCTGGTTTCGTGCCAGCCCCTGGTCTTGTTCCTGTCCCTGGACGTATCGTTGAACCTGGTTTCGTGCCAGCCCCTGGTCTTGTTCCTGTCCCTGGACGTATTGCTGAACCTGGTTTCGTGCCAGCCCCTGGTCTTGTTCCTGTCCCTGGACGTATTGCTGAACCTGGTTTCGTTCCAGCTCCCGGTCTTGTTCCTGTCCCCGGACGTATTCCTGTGCCAGGTCTGTTCCCTGGACGGTTTCCACTTCCCGGTTTCCAGGTATTACCACCACCGATGTTAATAGTGTTACCCCCACGATGGATATTAATATCAGTACGTCCTCGTCCATACCAGCGACCATGATTACCCCAGTGTATGCCGTAGGTGATGGCTGAGCCAACAAATACGCCAGTCCAGAATATGGCCGCCGGGCGATAGTAATACGGATAAGGCGCTGAATAATAGTAAGGATAAGGAGTTGTCTGGTAGACTACCACTGTCGAGGGTGTATAACTTGGTACATAAATAACTTCCGGACTGGCTGATTCAATCTTGATGACTTCTTTTTCCACAACGATGACTTGCTTGTCATTTGACTCCAGGTTTCCAGCCTCCTGAGCTTTATCACGAAATTGCTGAATAGCCTCCATGACATCATTCTGTTGATTAACGACCGCCTCTCCCAGTTTCCAGGTCCAGTCCAAGTCATTGTTCATTAACTCGACTACTTCTGGATAATTTAATAGTCCTAATACACTAGGGTCCCATTGTTCATCAGGTTTCAGATCCGGTTTATTTTTATATTGCTGCAAAAAACGAGATGCCTGAACAATCTCCATAGGGTAAGTCGAGGCTGGTATAACAATAGCAAGTAGTTCATCGGGATAAAGCGCAATCGGCCCAACCAGTTCCACAAGTTGCTCCATGGTAAGTAAACCAGACTGATCTGTACTTATTTCCTCGGCAGTCCCCTGTTGTTTGTCACCACCGAATATCGTAGTCCCCGCGAAATAGCCTCCGGTAGCAATAATTAACAACAGTGCAATGCTCTTTAGATTTAGTCCAGCATGAATCAACATATGATTCTCCTTTAAGCTTCTATTATTTTTTTAAATCTTTTCTATAAGTCTAAATAAATCAGTCGAGCACGGATTTATTTAGGATGAAGGTTTTCGCATCATAATAACCATAATGTTTGAAACTACGCTAGCAAAATATTAATATGAGACAAAACAGTAAGAACTGTACAGCCATTTGTGTGAGCCTTAACTATGCGGAATTTTGGGACAAGGACGTCCCAAAATTCAATCACTATGCCTGAAGTAATCACCATCATAAAGGCATCGATTTTTATTTAATGAATGATGAAAAGTAAATTGATGAATAGATTCATTGTTAATGAAAATCTTTGCAGTTGTTCTTTTTATGAGTTTAAAATAAAACATGACTATTTTTCAATGAGTACTATTATGATGAACAAATTTTTTATAGCTTGCCTTTTTATTTTGTTAAGTGCCTGCGCCCAGAACCCCGTTAAATATTTAACAATAAATACACCCGCAAATTTATCGCTAATCAAAGCTGATCAAGACCTCCTTATTCAGGGAGAGGGAAGAGGGCTGTATGAAAATAATGTGGTTATAAAAATTGAGGATTTAAGCGGTAACACCTTGATGCAAGTACCGACAACAATGAAAACAGACGAAATTGGTGGTTCAGGGCAATGGACAAAAAATATTACCTTATCCAGACCAGTTCCTGCAACAATAAAAGTCAGCTCTTTTTCCCCATCACCTAAAGAGGGTGATGCAGCAATTAACAGTCAGTCCATTGTATTAACGATAGCCAATCCTTTTCTAAAAACACAGTGGCGACTTGAGCAATATATGCAGCCATCAGGTCAACTTACAGCGGTATTGCAAAAAACAAAAATCACTGCAGAATTTGAGGGTACAAAAATAACGGGTAATGCTGGGTGTAATCGCTATTCTGGTAGCTATCAACTGAAGAACAAGTCTGAAATTTCTTTTCCAGGACATATGCATTCAACTATGATGGCATGTTCAACAGAAATTTCTATACAGGAACAGCATTATTTAATGGCACTATCATCGGTTGTTAGATATCAGCTAGAACAAAACCGATTGATGTTACTTAATGACGAGCAACAAACCATCTTGATATATCACTATATTCAGCCAGCTACATTGAAAAATACAAGCTGGCAAGCTATGGGGATAAACAATGGTCGAGGCGGTGTGGTGTCCAATTCAATTACCCACTTAGTGACTGCACAATTCAGCGATGATAAAATTAAAGGTAATGCGGGGTGCAATCAGTTTTCAGCTAATTATGTCGTTAACGAACAGCAGCTAAAAATTGGTCCGATAAGGACTACTCGAAAATATTGTGCTGAAGAAGGTATTATGGATCAGGAACAACAGTTTTTGCAGGCTCTGAAAAATAGTACTCAATATGAAATAAAAACTGATAAATTAAGACTCCGCAATACTAGTGGTTCTTTGCAGGTTGATTTTTCCAGAAAAGACTAGATAGCAATATTATATTAATAGTGTATATTGCCGGATAGAGAAAGTTCTCCTGTTCTTAATGAGGTGTGCTTTAGGCTTTCTATTTCCCAGAAAGAAAAGCAGCAGATTGTGCAAGGTGAGTTGGTAATCACTCAAGATCAAAGAATAAGAAGATCATGAATTGGTTACTTTGAAGGTAAACTATTGTAAGCAATGTATTTCTTACTAAATTATCCAAATAATATGAAAATTTCAATATCAGCTGTACTACCTATTATATTTCTATTTTGCTTTTCACCGTTAACTTCAGCACTAAGCATTGTATCGAAAGAGGAAGCTCCATATATTGGAAATGAACTGCTCAATCAGGGCTTATCTATTGAAATTATAAACACAGCTTTGCAACGAGCAGGATATAAAACAAGCTTTGTTTTTGAAACCTGGCCACGTACATATGAGGGGGGGCTTATTGGTGTTTATGATGTTATTGGTTCGATCTGGAAAACTAAAGATAGAGAAAAAGATTTTGTATTTAGTGATGCTTATCTTTTTCATGAAATAAAGTTTATCAAAAGAAAAGTTGATAAAGAGGCCAAATTTAATAATTTAGATGACCTTCAAGGTCTAATTATTGGAACGCTTAAGAATTATGCATACCGAGATGATTTTACACAGTCAAGAAAAATTATAAAACTACCACAAAATCATTTAATTCAAAATCTTTTGTTTCTAACACAAGAGAAAATAGATATGACTTTAGGCGATATTCGTAAAATTCGTTATGAAATTAACAAATACATGAAAAGCAGCATGACAAAACTGGAAATTTTACCTCAAGCACTTATTAAGAGAGGCGCACATATTGCTGTTAGTAAATCTAATCCAGATCATATCGAGATTATTGGTAAGTTTAATCAGGCATTAGAGTTAATGAAAAGAGACGGAACTTATGATGCAATAATAAAAAAACATGATAAACAATCTCTTTTGTAAATTTATAAAACTGAATTACACTGTGTGCCAAGTGTGTTGAGAATGGCGTATAAGGATTGGGCTCCACTTTCGCTCAACCTTATCAACGCCGCGCGCCGCATCAGTTAAACTTGTTCGTTTAACCAGGAAAGAAACAGCTTGTAGCTTAGCGCAAGTATAATAGCTCCAACGAACAGACCAATAATACCAGAAAACATCATTCCCCCGATGGCACCAATAAAAATAACAGCCATAGGAATATCAATACCTCGGCCCATCAAAATAGGTTTTAATACATTATCCAGTAGACCTACAACAATCATCCAGACCATAAACAGGGTTGCAAATACAGTGCTATGAATGGAAAACACATAAATAATTATGGGTAGTAGTAATATAAAAGTGGGTAATTGAACAATTGCAACAAATAAGCATAGGATTGTTAGGATGCCGGCACCAGGAATATCAGCGTAAAAGAAACCGATACCCGCTAAAAATGACTGAATTAGTGCAACACCTAAAACGCCACGAGCTACACCACGAATGGTGGCAATAGATAAAGTTGTTAGATCTTTACCGTTTTCGCCAGCAAGACGATTGCCGATAGATATTGCTAGTTTATGGCTTGTTTTAGCGTTAATTAACAACATACCGCAAATAATGACGGATACAAGTGATTGTAATATGGCTACCATAGTTGAGACACTTGCAGAAATTAACCATTTAGTAATTTCTTTAAGTTGTGGTGCCAGTGTTTCTAGTGCTTCACTAAGGTTTGTTGCGGCCAGTTGCCAGAACTTAAATAGTGGCTTACCAATCAATGGCCAGCTGGCCACATTTTCCGTTGGTGCAGGAATAGAGAAATTACCTGTATTAAGCTTTTGTGCCAGGTCTTGAGTATTTTGACTGATCATGTCAGCTAAAAATACACAAGGTCCAATAATGATGAGAATCAATACCGTCGTTATCAGTGTTGAAGTCAGTTTTTCACGTCCACCTAATGTTACTGATAGTTTTTGATAGAAAGGGTATAGGGCAACTGCAATGATCATTCCCCACACTAGAGGGTTGATGAAAGGCTGGATGATATTAAAGCACCATGATAATAAAAGTAAAATAAAACCTATTTTGATGGTGGCCTCAACGGCTTTTTTGCTAAATTCATCAGTGGTATAAGAGTTTTGATCTAACATCTGAATAATGCCTTAATAATGTAGTGAAAGATATTTTAGTGCTAAAAAATGATGTACTGCTGATTGTTATTTGTTCAGACATTCTGTTTTATAGCGCTCTCGAGCAGTATTTCGGCGAACAGGCCGGAATTCTAGGTTTTTAATTTTTTTCTGTAAATCCAGGCAATGTTGGTTGTCTAAAGCATCTTGGGTTTTAAGGTTGGCATCTTCAAGTACCTCGGGTGCCGTAAACATGATAGAGCTTGAATATTGGTTGCGGCTTTCCTCAGCAGAAACGGGCATTATAGATAAAGCAATAAAGAGGGAGGTAAAAGGAACTAAAAGAGTGTTTTTCATAGCGAAATATAGTTGATTTTGTGGCTTATTTTTTTTAATAAAAAATCAGTCGGTTTTAGATAACCAATCGGTAGCCAACTCCAGTTGATCTTCTGGGAAAAACTCGATTTTAGTCGTGCGGAAAGATTTACCGACAAACATAAAGACTTCCTCTTTCCATTTCTCATCACCAACAATAGCCATTTTTGTAATTTGGTCGGCATGTTCTTGCATAAATAAAATATCACCCCACCGAGGGTCTTTACTCCATCCTGTGAAATTTTCCAGGATAATTAAGCCACGACTTTGATTATATAGTTCAAGACCTAATAGGGTTAAAGTTTGGGTGTCCTGATAATCTTCAACGGTAAATTGACCACTGACTTTCATCCAGATTTCTTGATCTAGTTTTTTTATTAGTTCAAAAGACATGTCTTAATCTCCAAATAGTTTATTAAATTAAGCTTATGAAAGAAGTTGTTCTAAGTCCTGTAGAAAGTATAGCTGTACAATTTCCTTTAGTATGCCTTTTGGCCATTCATCTTCACGATTAGCCAGTCTATCATTCAGTGGTTTAGCACCCGTTTAAAATGAAGAAAATAATTCTGGATCAAAATGAGTACTGGCATTCTTGCTGAGTAGTTAATTCTTCACCAAACTGCATGACATATTGCTTAGCACATTTGATTGCAATATTTTGTATGTGTTTATGTAACCGGTGTTGTTCCTAATAATAACTACGTTATACTGATGGATATATTCACAAAGAATAAGACAAGAATCAGTCACTTATTGACTAGTTTAAATACTGCTTTTATTTAAAGAGTGTTGATTAGGTTCGTTTGGCACTGGGTAAACCTAAAATAGGCTTTCATATACTAGTTAAAAGTAATCCTAGCACAGGGACATAAAATGATATACGCTTAGGATCATATTGAATGTTAGATATAACAATACTTTAATAAGGTAAAACTATGCAAGGGAAAAAAATAGAATTAATGTTATTTTTATTAATAACATTAATTGGGCTGGGCGGTTGTGCCGATGAACAGGCTAACAAAGTAGAAACTATACGTCCCGTGCGTGCAATTAAGGTAGGTGATGTTGAACAGCTAAAAGGGCGTGATTTTCCAGGCAGGGCAAAAGCAGTACGTGAAGTTAATTTAGCATTTGATGTCAGTGGTACGTTAAATAAACGGCCAGTTAAAGTCGGTGAAAATATTGCTAAAGGCCAGTTAATTGCTAGTTTAGATTCGCGTGATTTTCGTAGTAATGTCTCTGAAGCCAAAGCTAATGTACAAAATGCATATGCGAATTTTAATCGTGCAAAAGAACTAATTAAGAAACACTTTATATCTAAGTCAGAATATGACAGGTTAAATGCTGAAGCACGTATTACAAGTGCTGAGCGAGATAAAGCAGTAAAGGCATTATCTGATACCGAATTAAAAGCCCCTTTTTCAGGCTATATATCAGAACTGTATGTGGACAATTTTCAGGCCGTACAGGCAAAGCAACAAGTTGCCAGGTTAGTTGATTTGTCACAGATAGAAATGATTATTGATATTCCTGAATCAAAAATTTCGTTAGTTCCGTATGCAGAAGATATAAAAGTTATTTTTGATGCTTTTCCTGACAATGAAATTAAAGCGGCCGTTAAAGAAATTGGTACAGAAGCTTCTTCAACAACACGGACATATCCCGTTACATTAATTATGGATCAGCCTAAGGATATTAAAATATTACCTGGCATGGCGGGTAAGGCACGCGGTAAAGCTTCAGAAAAGGCACCTAATAAAATAGTACAGCACAAGGGGATTCAAGTACCCGTATCTGCTGTTTATTCACCCACTAATGATGAGAAGTCTTATGTTTGGGTGATTAATGAAAGCAGTGGTTTGGTTCGTCGTCAGGTTGTAAGCTTGGGGAAAATAGTTTCTACGGGTTTAATAATAACAGAAGGACTTAACGCCGGTGAGTGGGTAGCAACAGCTGGCGTTCATTTTATACGAGAAGGTATGAAAGTAAGAATTATGCAAGACAAGGA
>ENA-ORXI01002841-ORXI01002841.1-sediment-metagenome-genome-assembly--contig:-NODE-2841-length-12125-cov-13.776975_pt1 | contig 12125 bp, 11 predicted proteins | sample MGYA00237861_ERZ511468 | MGnify/ENA primary metagenome ERZ511468 (study PRJEB26299, sample SAMN06266213) | sediment metagenome | isolation source: Hudson Canyon methane seep mesocosm | place... | reverse complement strand
ATAATGACAGCTTAGTTGCCTACATCATTGATGAAAGCACTAAGCGTTGTATTTTTTATTGAATGAGGAAAGAATTAGAAAGGAATTTCATCATCAAAATCTTCGTAAGGTGGTGTAGTGGTTGCCGGTGCTTGTGTGATAACAGGGGCGACTGGAGCAATAGGTGGAGCTGATACGGGTGCCGTATTTTGTGGCATTGCAGCAGGTGTTTGAGCGGCAGGAGCTTGATAGCTATTCTGAGTGGTTTGCTGTTCTTGTCCTAGCGGTGCAGTGCCACCAGTACGGCTGCCCAACATAGTCATTTCATTGGCAATAATTTCAGTTGAATAGCGATCAATTCCTTCTTTATCGGTCCATTTGTTGGTTTGGATACGCCCTTCAACATAAATTTGACTGCCTTTTTTTAAATATTCCCCAGCGACTTCTGCAATACGATTAAAAAATACCACGCGATGCCATTCAGTTGCATCACGGCGTTCACCGGTTTGTTTGTCTTTCCAGCGGCGGGTAGTGGCGATACTAATGGTGGTGACGGCTCCGCCTGAAGGTAAGTAACGTACATCAGGGTCAGCCCCTAAATTACCGATTAATGTGGCTTTATTAAGCATAGATTTTTCCTAAAATAGTAAGCTAAAATTCTTTCTATTTTATCATTAATGTGTCGATGATGAGGGTTGAAAATTTAAGGGATGAGAGCATTTAAAAACAATGTTAAGATGCGAAAAGACTGAAAATGAAATGAGTGGAAATTAAGCTTATGAGTGATGCTACGACCGAATTTGTAGAGGCGAGAGCAATTTTTGCTAAGTTACAGGCCAATTTAAGTCAGGTTATTTTGGGGCAAGATAGAACCTTACAATGGTTATTGGCTGCTTTTAGTGCGGGCGGTCATGTGTTATTGGAAGATGTGCCGGGGACAGGGAAAACCACATTGGCAAAGGCGTTAGCCTTATCGTGTGAAGCTGATTTCCAGCGGGTGCAATTTACGCCGGATTTATTGCCGTCTGATATTTTAGGGATTTCTATTTTTGACCAACATCAGCAGGCATTCCGTTTTGAGCAAGGGCCGATATTCTGTCATATTTTATTAGCCGATGAAATTAATAGAGCCTCGCCGCGTACTCAATCGGCACTATTGGAAGCAATGGCAGAAAGTCAGGTAAGTATTGAGCGTAATATTTATCAGTTACCAAACCCTTTTTTTGTGATTGCAACGCAAAACCCCGTTGAATTTCATGGCACGTATCCCTTGCCGGAAGCTCAGTTAGATCGGTTCGCCATGAAATTTAGTTTAGGTTACGTGAGTAAACAGCAAGAAGTTGCGATTTTACAAGCTCAAGATAAACAATCGCCGATTAGTCGCTTACAAGCGTGTATTAATTTTTCTGAATTACAGCTATTGCAACAACAGGTTAAATTAGTGCGTATTAGCCCAGAGCTACAACATTATATTGTGGATATCGTACAGGCAACTCGTGATAACGAGCAGGTTAAATTAGGGGCAAGTCCACGGGCGTCCTTAACATTGATGAAATGTGCTCAAGCCTTGGCCTTAATTGATGGTTATGAGTTTGTGACGCCAGATATTATCCAAGAATTAGCCGTGCCGGTAGTGGCTCATCGTTTAGGTATTGATTCACATAGCCAATTTTCAGGCGTTAATGAGCAATCGATTATGCAGGATATTATTGCTACGGTTATTGTACCGACTTAGCCATGTTTAAACGTTTATTACTCAGCCTATATCGACGCGTTTTCATCATAAGTCAGTGGATGCGTTTACATTTTACGCGTACAGGGCATTTGTGCTTAATCTTGCTGGTGATGTCGGGTGTTTTTGGCGTAAATACTAAACTCAGTAATACTTATCAATTATTTGTGTTTTTACTGGTACTGTTCGTGATTGCATTATTAGCGAGTGTGATTAATCGTTTTAAAGCGAGTATTACCCGACAATTACCCCGTTATGCAACGGTCGGTGAGCCGCTAAATTATGTGGTGAGCTTGAATAATGAAACGAAAAAGGCCTATACGGATTTAGTGTATATTGAAAATTTACACGCGGTGTTTCCACGCTATGATGAGGTGATTAACTTTCATCATAAAAGTCATTTGCCATGGTATCAACAGGGTGTAAGTTTTCGTGTGTGGCGACGTTATTTTTATTGGCAAAAGGGCAGTTATGTTGAAGAATACCCGATTGCGTTAATTGAGGTTAAGAATGCAACACAGCTTAAAGTAAGTTGTACGCCTTTAAGGCGAGGTGTTTTAAATTTTTCAGGGGCGTATATTGCGAAACCTGATGTATTGGGTTTATTTCGACGCTTATATTTTGCGCCTGCTGCCCAGCGTTGTTTGGTGTTACCAAAACGATATACTGTTAAGCCGTTTGATTTGTCGGGTAAGCGTCAATATCAATCAGGCGGTGTATCGTTAGCAAATTCGGTGGGAGATTCTGCTGAATTTATGTCGTTGCGAGATTATCGGCAAGGTGATGCTTTAAATCAGATTCATTGGAAAAGCTTTGCTCGTCACGGCAAGTTAATCGTGAAAGAATATCAAGATGAATATTTTGTACGCAGAGCATTGTTGTTAGATACTGATGGAGCAGAATTAGCGCCTGAATATTTTGAAGCGGCAGTTTCAGTGGCAGCTTCGTTAGCCATGACTGACACTCAAAATGACGCATTATTAGATTTAATGTTTGTTGGGCGTGAGTCATATCATTTTACGGCGGGTCGAGGCGTAGACCATCTGCCGCATTTACAGGAAATATTAGCCGCTGTTCAAACCAGTGATAGTGAATCATTTTCACGCTTAAAAATTGCGGTTATGGAACATTTGGAGCGTTGTAGTAGCCTAGTTTGCGTGCTGCTGCATTGGGATACGTTACGCCAAGATTTTTTTAAATTATTAAGTCAACAGGGAATGCCGTTAGCTATTTTTCTCATTCATGATGGTACAGTGATAAAAGCAGAGTTAAAGAATTTACCGGAGCATTTTTATTTGATTAATCATCAGCAACTCGGCAATGATTTAGCTCACTTATGATTATTCTTCTTGGGGCATTATGGTTTTGGGGCTGGATGAACGCCCATTGGCTTGCGATAGCCATTATGTCGATGGCAATTGTGCTGAGTCGGCTAATTTCATGGCGTTGGGCATTAAAGCTTAAGCAATATTATCGTGTGGGTGATTTTGTTAGCCTTTCAGTGGTTGCGGTGCTATTGATGCTGGTGTTGATTGATACTGAAAAACAAACGGTTTTTATCGTATTAGAATGGTTGCCGCTGATTTTTTTACCGATTTTATTGGCTCAACTGTATAGCGTTGATAAGTTATTGCCTATGGGGATTTTATTTTATTCGCAGCGTAAACGAACCCCGATTCGTTATTTAGATTTTAAAATACCTTACACCACGATTTGTTTATTGGCGGCTGGAGCATCGAATGATAGCTCATTGCGTTATTTTGTCGGCAGTAGTGTGTTGATGATAGTTTTGTTGTGGGCAGGGCGTTCAAAAAATAGTTCTAAAGTAGTGTGGCTGAGTGTTATGTTGTTAGCGTCAGTTATTGCATTTTCTGGGCAAAAAGGTTTGCAGACATTACACAGCATAGTTGAAGAACAGGCGGTTGAATGGTTTTCTGACTGGGAAACTGATCCGTTTAGAAGTATGACATCAATTGGTGATATTGGTCATCTTAAATTATCCAATAAAATTGAATTTAGAGTGAAAGCCAACGAGCCTTTGCTGTTATTGGAAGCAAGTTATGATCGTTATTTAGGCAAATCATGGCTGGCATCTGAGCGTATTTTTACCGCTGACAGTCCTTTTTTAATGCCAGATGAACCGAAAAAAAGTCAGCAACTTGAGGTTTTTCAATCACGTAAACGCTCTACAATGCTTGCATTACCAGCAGGAACGGTTTCTATTTTAGGCTTAGAAGGCGGCACTTTACAGTTTACAGCTTTTGGCGCGGTGAAATTAACTGATGCCCCTGATTATGTTAATTTTAAAGTGAATTACACCGGGCAAGCGAAAGGCAGCGTGCGTGAATTTGATTTGCATATCCCCGAGCAACATCAGCATTGGATTAATGAGATTAAGCAACAGTTAAAATTGGACGGTGAATCTAAACAACAGATTGCACAAGGGATTAAACAGTTTTTTCAGCAGCATTATTATTACAGTTTATTTTTAGGTAATGAAAGCAATGCTGATACCGCATTAGAAACCTTTATGTTGCAACGTAAAGCAGGGCATTGCGAATATTTTGCCGTCGCGAGTACGTTTTTACTGCGTAGTTATGGTATTCCCGCTCGTTTAGCTAATGGCTATGCGATGCAGGAATATAGTGCTTTAGAGCAGCTTTATATTGTGCGTCGTCGGCATGCTCATGCTTGGTCAATTGCTTATATTAACGGTGTTTGGCAAGCAGTAGATGCAACGCCTTCACAATGGTTAGAGTTGGAAGAAGATGAGGCGAGTATTTGGGAGCCTGTGTATGATTTATTTTCATCACTATATTTTAATTATAAGCAATGGCGTTACCAGCAAGCCTTATCTAAAGAAAACAGTGATCAAAATAGATTAATCGTGAGTGTATTATTTTTAGTGATGATTTTTATTGGTGGACGTTTATATAAGGCCCGTAAACAATTTTTAAAGACAAAACTTAAGGCATTAAATGAGTTTGAATTGTCGATTGATTATTTTGGCATGGATTCAGAGCTATATACCATTGATAAGATGCTATCCCAGACAGAGCAAGCTCGATTAAACAATGAAAGTATTTATGTGTGGGCGAAGCGGCTAAATAATAAGCCATTATTGGATATTGTAATACTTCATTATCAATATCGTTTTGATACGGCGTCTTTAAATGCAAAGCATAGAGATACTTTGAAAGTATTAGTTCAGCAGTGGTTGCTTGATTATCAGGATTAAGATTAAGGATAAAAAAAGATACGCCCTTTGAAAAAAGAGCGTATTAAGTAGGAAGGCTTGTGAATACATAAAATGTTTTAAAGCTTGGACATAGTTTAGCGAGGGTTAAATTAAATGAAAATGTGGCATATTGACGCGTGACAATTTGCCGCGACTATTGGCATGAATATTGATTATATAAAAGGTTTGTTTGTTAGAAAGTGGCTAATAATCAGCATGTAAAATTATTTTCTAGGTGATATCCCTTATTGAAAATAAAAAATAAGGGATATCGCCTATTATTAGAATAACGTGAGAAACGAATATTAAAAATCAGTTAATTAATATTTTTTAGGTGAGGGCAGTGAAAGAAGGTGATTGTAGTTTCTTTCATGCAATGAAATCGAGTTAATTTTTCTATTTTGATTTCTTTGTAAAATTCTCAATAAACATCAAAGTCACTGCTGGTAACAGGAAGCCTCAATATAAAGAGTGCGGCAGAAATGCGATTAAAGCGGTATACTTATAAAAAATTTTGTTAGCTGAACAAGCATTAAGCTTGATAATGCATGAAATTCAGCAATATTTTATCAATTTTAGGATAAATCAAAGTAGTAGGGAATTATGGGTAAAAAAATTCAAGTCATGATTGTGGATGACCAAAAATCAATTCGTGGCTTTCTGAGAAGTATTATTGAAAGCATCGGAGCGGAAGTGGTAACCGAGGCTGAGAATGGTGAAATAGCGGTAAAAAACTATAAATTATACAAACCACACCTAGTATTAATGGACATTAATATGCCACATATGGATGGTATGGAAGCCTTAATACAAATTATAAAATTAAATCCTAAGGCATTAGTGATTATGTTGACCTCATTAGATTCTGGAGACATGATTCAGCAATGTATTGAGAATGGTGCCCGTAATTTCTTATTAAAAAGTAATCCGCCAGATGAAATTGCCAGTGAAATTAAAGAATCATGGGCAGATTATGTGGCGGATTTAAAAGCAGGTTAAAACATGGCTGATTGCGGACACAGTAATCCCTTTACCCACCGTTATTGTGTGATTTGCGGTGAAGCTTTAGAGCGTATTGCATGTCCACAATGTGGACAGGTTGGCTTGCCAATTTTTTTACATTGTTCAGGATGTGGTTGTAACTTAAAAGAAGCATCAGTTGCAGAGCAAGGCGCGGTAGTTAAGTCTACACCAGTAACTGCAGCTGATGATAATAAAGCAAATTTAAATGAATTATTGGATTTATTGGGGTTACAAGAGCAAAAAAGTGATACAGCCATAAAAGGTAAAAAAATGAGTCAGGCAGACATTAAAGCATTATTGAAAAAACGTAAAAAATAATGTGCGTACACTTGAATAAAAGGTTTTTAATATGCGATTAAATAATGAACTTTTGGCGCAATTTCGTAACAAATTACCGGTAGATGAAAACGAGCTTAATAATTTAGTAAGCGAAGCCAGCTACAATGCCGAAAAATTTACTAATTTATGTATTAAAAATAGATTAATAACTCGTTATGATGCGGGCATGATATTAGGTGATCATTTTAATTGTGCTTATATGGATTTAGAAAAAACGCTGTTTCAATCCGATATTGTGATTAAGTTACCTCAGAAAATTGCCGAGAAATATCAAGCTATTCCGGTGTATCAATTTGGTAGTTCTATTACCTTAGTGATGGCTGATCCCAGTGATAGCATTGCACGTCGGGAAATTGAGCAAATTTTAGGTGAGGTTGATTTTCTATTTTCATTTAAAGGTGAAATTGAAACGGCTATTGCGGTTTATTATCAAACGGATAAAGACATAAATGATGTTTTTAAAGCCTTTGATTTGGGGATTTTAGATCGTATTACTGATGAGAAAAGCAGTGAATTATCGGAAATAATAACGATTGCTGACAGTATTATTATGCTGGCTTTAAAGGATGGCGCTTCTGATATACATATAGAACCTAAAGAGCATAGTTGTATTATTCGTTTCCGTTCTGATGGTATTTTACAGACTCGCTTTACTTTACCGCAGACGATTAGTCGTGTGTTAGTGTCACGCTATAAAATTATTGCTAGTTTGGATATTAGTGAACGCCGAAAACCTCAAGATGGGCGGATTTCGTTTGCAACCTCGTTAAAGAAAATTGATATTCGTGTTTCAACCTTACCCACTATTTATGGGGAAACGGTGGTCATGCGTTTGTTAGGCTCTTTATTTGGCAGCGTTACTTTGGACTTGGAAAAACTGAATATTTCACCTGAAATTCATAAAGGTTTTACGGATGTTTTAGCCAAACCTAATGGATTAATTTTGGTGACAGGGCCGACCGGTTCTGGAAAATCAACGACCTTATATGCGGCACTTAATCACATAGATTCACCTGAAAGCAAAATTCTAACCGTAGAAGATCCGGTGGAATATGAAATGTTTAATTTCACCCAGACACAGGTAAATATAAAAGCAGGGCGTACTTTTGCCACGATTTTAAAATCTGTATTGCGTCAAGATCCGGATGTGATTTTAGTCGGTGAAATTCGTGATTCAGAAACCGCTAATATTGCTGCTGAAGCGGCTTTAACAGGACATATTGTATTAAGCACCTTGCATACTAATAATGCTTTGCAAGCGGTTACACGGCTATCAGAAATGGGTGTCGCACCGTATGTGATTGCACCTTCTTTATCGGGTGTATTAGCACAGCGTTTACCCCGCCGCGTGTGTCAAGATTGTAAAGAGCAAGTTCAAGCCAAAGCGGAAGATTTACAACTCTATTTTTCTTGGAAGGCTGACACCAAATTACCGATGATATATCGTGCTAAAGGGTGTGCTAAGTGTGGTGGTACAGGCTATAAAGGACGTGTAGGGATACACGAGTATTTACATATTGACCTAAATTTTAGAGAAATGATTATTCAAGGTAAAAGTTATAATGACATTCGTCGTTATGCTTTAGCTCATGGCTATCGTGATATGCGTTTTGATGGCTTTAGAAAGGCCTTGCAGGGCTTAACCACTATCGAAGAAATTGTGCGTGTTACTGCGAGTGATTAGCTTTAATAATTTATAATCGTGTTTGGGCTTCCCAACTTATAAGAGAAGCCCAAAGGACATTAAGCGAAACGCTCACTGTAAATATGATTATCAGGTATACCGGCTGTTTTAGCCGCTTGCATTGAAAATTCAACTAATACTGGTGGGCCGCAAAGATAAAGGTCGCACTCTATTTCATTTTTAGCTAAGTAAGCGTTAAACGCATCGACAGGTGTGCCAATAAAACCTTGCCAATTATTTTCGGGCTTCCAAACACAAATTTCAACACTGAGCTGGGGTAAACTTGCTTGTAATTGAGTGAGTTCTGCTTCGCAAAAAATTTCAGCTTCTGTATTCACGCCTAAAATTAGATGAGTGGGGTGGTCTTCACTCCATTCTGCCATATGGCGTAACATTGACATAAAAGGGGCTAAACCGGTGCCGCCAGCGATAAAACAACGGGGGCGGGTGCTTTGTTTGTCGATAACAAATGAGCCGGAGGGCGCGTGTACTAATAAAGTCTGGCCAATGGTCGCATGTTCTAAAAAATCACAGAATTGACCGTTAGGCTGTAAACGAATTAGAAATTCTAAGCGTCCTTCCCAATTGCTGACATTAGCAATGGAATAGGCACGCTGTAAGTCACTTTGAGGTATTTCTAGTTCAACAAATTGCCCGGATTCAAATTCAAACGCAAGTCCTGTTTCAGGGTCTTCGGCTAACTGTAAGGTTAATTGTAAGGTGCGTTCCGCAATTTTATCAATGGCGATAATTTCGGCTTCACGGGTTGGTATCAGTGTTTGTTGAATACTATCTGCATTATAAGGCACACTAATGTTTAAATCTGATTGGGGTGTGGTGCGGCAAAGTAATAAATCGCCACAGGCGGCAGATTCTTTATCTAACACGGCATCATTATAATTATCGAGTGCGTAATCACCTTTATCACAATGTCCCGCACAGGCTCCACAGACTCCTGATTTGCATCCAAAAGGTGGAAAGTAATTTGCGGCTTCAGCGGCTTCTTGTACGGTTTGATTGGCTTCGCAATCAAAACTGAAGTCTTTATTATCTCGGGTGGATAAGGTTATTTTATAACTCAAGGTGGTTACTCCCTATGGATATTAAAAAGAAGTATCGCAGATGAAACGATACTTCGCTGTTACATAAACCCCATCCATATTGAAAATCGTATTTTTGTATGGGGCGTAGACTTTAGTCTACTTTTTGAAATAGTAGGCTAAAGCCTACGCCCCAATATATCACTTTTAAAAACTACACATCTCTAAATAGATTGGGTTTATTTATGATTAGGCCGCTTTTTTTAGGGCTAATGCTAAATCATCTTTCGCTTCACCATTCGGTCTAATATCAAATTTTTCAACTAAAATATTTAACAGATTAGGCGTTAAAAAAGCAGGTAAAGTAGGCCCTAAATGAATGCCTTTTACATTCAGTGATAATAGGCTTAATAATACCGCGACGGCTTTTTGTTCAAACCATGAAATCATCAGTGATAACGGTAATTCATTGATGTCACATTCAAAAGCTTCCGCTAAAGCAGTCGCAATTTGCACTGCTGAATAAGCATCATTACATTGACCAATATCTAATAAGCGTGGAATACCGCCAATATCACCAAATTCTTGCTCATGGAAACGGTATTTACCGCAGCCTAAAGTCATAATCACCGAATCTTGCGGGGCTTGTTCTGCAATATCAGAATAGTAATTACGCCCTGGAGCGGCACCATCACAGCCACCCACAAGGAAGAAATGTTTAATATCGCCGCCTTTAACCGCATCAATGACTTTATCGGCAACGCCTAAAACCGCATGACGACCAAAACCGACGGTAACGGTTTTATCGCCGCCATCTTCTTTAAAGCCTGGTGTGCCTTTTGCGACTTGAATTAATGGGCTGTAATCACCATTGCTGATATGACGCACACCCGACCAACCCACAGGGCCCGCAGTGAAAATACGTGAACGATACGCAGGCGTTGGTTCTATTAAACAGTTAGAGGTCATTAAAATCGCACCAGGAAAATCAGCAAATTCTTTATGTTGATTTTGCCACGCACCCCCATAATTACCGACTAAGTGTGTGTATTCACGTAATTTAGGGTAGGCGTGTGCGGGTAGCATTTCACCGTGGGTATAAACATTAATACCGGTATCTTTGGTTTGTTCGAGTAAATCTTTTAAATCTTTTAAATCATGACCACTGATTAAAATGGCTTTACCTTTAGTCGGTTCAAGACGTACATTATGCGGTGATTGATTGCCAAAATTTCCCGTATTAGCTTCATCGAGTAACGCCATAATACCGACATTAATCGCTCCCACTTCTAAGCTACTGTTTAATAGCACTTCAGCATCAGTCGGATCGCTGGCTAATAAATCTAATACATCTTCAATACGTGCATAAAGGGCATCATCTTCACCGTCTAAAACATAAGCGTGATGAGCATAAGCAGCAACGCCTTTTAAGCCATAAATTGCCATCGCTCGTAAACCGATAATATCTTCGCCTACAGTTTCGAGGTCTTTATCAATCGCAGCGATTGATACTTGAGCTAATAAGTCATCTTGGTTAGCAGCAGGTAGCCATGTTGCAGGACCTTCTAATTTTTCAATGGTGACATTTTGAGCCGTTGCTGCGGTTTCGTAGCTTGCTTTTACGCGATCACGAATTTCAATGGCTTGGTTAATTAAATTAACAAAACGGGTGGTAGAGAAATTAACATTGGTAAGGGTGGTGAACATGCCGTGTAAAATAAAACGGTCTGCTTCAATGTCCGTCACACCTAAAGCTCGCCCGCGTTTTGCATATTGAGCGATGCCTTTAATGGCATAAATTAATAAATCTTGTAAATCGGAGGTGTTTTCATCTTTACCGCAAATGCCGGCAACAGTTTGGCAGCCATCACCGTGTTCTTCTGAACGGGTTGTTTGTTCGCATTGATAACAAAACATGTTAATTTCCTAAGTAAAATATATATAATAAACAGGTAATATAGCAATTTAAACCGTTATCGTCATTGGTTTATTATTGAATTTTAAAGTTTTTGACGGCTTGTTTTAATTTTTGTATTGCGTGTTTACGGTTGTCGCTAGGTTGATAACGTAGTTGAATATATAAATTCGTAATATTTTGAAAGGCTGAGTGCAGTTCAGGGGCTGAATGTTGGACGCGTTGTGCAAAATCGACCGCACCTTCTGTATTAATTTTTGACAAGCGGTTAAATAATAGCGTTGTATTCTATTGCCAAAATAAGTCAGCTGGATTTTCGTGTTATGTTTTTAATTTTAAAATATACGGACTTCAAGGTTTTTGCCCAAAGAGCTTGCAAACTTTTCTAGTGTTGAAAGTTTTACATCTTCTGCATGATTTTCGATTCTTGAAATAGCCGATTTTTTTGTACTTAGCCGTTCCGCTAATTCTTCTTGGGTTATACCTGCATTTTCTCTTGCATTTTTTAGCATTACGCCAATTTTAAATGCTTGATAACCTTCTTCAAAATTTAAAGAAAAATTCTTATCTTGTTTTTTTCTTTTATCAATGTACTTTTTTAAATCACTCACGTGTTTTTCTCCCAAGATACTCTTGTTTTCGCTTTTCTGAGAGAATTATTTCAGCTTTTGGAGTCTTTTGGGTTTTCTTTTGAAAACCATTAGTTAAAACAATAAAGTTGCCATTACTAAAAAAACCTAGAAACCTGAAAATATTACTCCCAACTTGAACTCTAACTTCCCATATATCTTGAGTATTAGACAGTTTTTTGAGGTATGTTGATGGAACTTTATCTAGCTCCTCAACTAATCTCATGACCCATGCTACTTTTTGGGCTTGTTTACTCTCCAAAGTATCAATAAATTCTTCAACTGGGCATTCACCAGACTTTGTTGTATAAAATAATATTTCTCTCATTCGAGTAATGTTAACTTACAGGTAAACTAATTGATAGTTGAAATATATTTTTCTTTTACATAACGCCAAAATAAGCGGCGGATAAAAGTGGCGTGGCTTTTGCGTCTTTTTGCAAAATTTAGCCGTCCGCTTGATTTTTTTGTTATGTTTTTAATGTTGAATTGCTTCAATAATAGCTGTTGGATTGTGCTTTACAACTTGTAATAACACTCTGGCTG
>ENA-ORXI01002840-ORXI01002840.1-sediment-metagenome-genome-assembly--contig:-NODE-2840-length-12127-cov-39.423900_pt1 | contig 12127 bp, 8 predicted proteins | sample MGYA00237861_ERZ511468 | MGnify/ENA primary metagenome ERZ511468 (study PRJEB26299, sample SAMN06266213) | sediment metagenome | isolation source: Hudson Canyon methane seep mesocosm | place... | reverse complement strand
TCGATGATTGAAGACCTTGAGGCTTGTCTTGATAACTTTAATCAAATGACAGCCCTTCTGGATGATAAATGTGGGTTGGCAGACTCACCGCCGAGCTCCGCCATTAAAAAAACACTTGAAAGCGTGCTGGAAGCGGTTAAGTCTTTAACAAAAAATAAACTTATACCTGATTCAGCACCTGAAGAGCCTGTAGCAGAGACTCAAAATAACACATCTCCATCGTCGGTCACCCAGAGTCATCAGGCTCCACTAGCGACTGGCCCCATTACCTCAAGAGCAGATGCATTAAACCACCTGCTTCTAGTTGCCAACTTTTTCCGCCAGACTGAACCACACTCACCACTATGCGGGGCGCTTGAAAGAGTTGTTAAGTGGGGTAATATGTCATTACAAGAACTTATGATCGAGTTAATACCCGATCCGACAGCCAGAGCCAATTACAGCGTGCTCACCGGTATCGACTTGGGAGAAGACGCTCTACCCATTGGTCAGCTTTCTCAATCAGCTAAAGCGGTAGAAACAAAACAAAACACAAAGCCTGCCCCAGAAGAAGATGTTCAGGAGCAAGTAACAGAGAACAAAGATTTCGGCCGAGAAGAGAATTTAAGCGGCTGGTAACTAATTTATTCAACAACCTGTTTTAGGTGTACAGAATATATAACGAGGGATACAAAATGTCTGATAGCTTACAAGATAAACTTTCAAGAGTACGGAAGCCACGCGTCCACATCACTTATGATGTTGAAACAAATGGAGCTCAAGAGAAAAAAGAATTGCCTTTTGTTGTTGGTGTAATGGGTGATTATTCTGGCGATAATACTGCGTCTAAAAAAGCACTAAAAGAACGTAAGTTTGTTCAGATCGATAGAGATAACTTCAATGACATTATGGGAAAAGTTGAACCAACAGCTGACCTTAAAGTAGATGACAAATTATCAGGTGAAGATGGCAAGCAGATGGGTGTTAATCTGCAATTTAACTCTATTGAAGATTTTGAACCACAGAATGTTGTTAAGCAAGTAGAGCCATTAAAGCAGCTTCTTGAAGCACGAAATAAACTTCGTGACTTAATGAGTAAAGCGGATCGCTCAGATGAGCTAGAAAGCGTATTAGAAGAAGTACTAAAAAATGCAGACTCTATTGCATCACTATCAAATGATCTAGGTCTAGAGGCCGATAAACCAGAAGGAGAAGAATAATGAGTGAAACAGAAGCGCAAGGCCAGGGAGCAGAAGCTCAAGAAGCCGAATCACTCAGTTTTCTGGATCAGGCTTTAACCGCAACCAAACAAACAGAACCAGATACTGCCAAAGATTTACTTGCGAACCTTACTAAGCAAGCAATGGCTGGAACACTAACCTGGGATCGCAACCTTACGGTTACTATTGATCGTGCGGTAAGCAAAATTGACCAGTTAATCTCTACTCAATTAGCAGAGATTATGCACAGTGAAAAATTTCAGAAGCTTGAAGGCTCCTGGAGAGGGATGCACCACTTGGTCATGAACTCTGAAACGGGTTCATCACTAAAAATTCGCATGCTCAACATTAGTAAAAAAGAACTATTTAAAGATCTTGATAAAGCGGTTGAATTTGACCAAAGCCAAATATTCAAAAAAGTTTACGAAAGTGAGTATGGCATCGCGGGTGGCGAACCTTATGGTACTCTAATCGGTGACTATGAGTTCAGCAACCATCCAGATGACATCGACTTACTGAGCAATATGTCTGGCGTAGCCGCTGCAGGGTTCTGCCCATTCATTTCAGCTGCAGGCGCTGAAATGTTCGGTTTTGAAGACTTCACTGAGCTTTCAAATCCTCGTGATCTTGAAAAGATTTTCGAGTCTCAGGAATATATTAAAATGCGCAGCTTCCGTGAATCTGAAGACTCACGTTTCGTATCGCTGGTTATGCCTCGTGTACTTTCAAGACTTCCATACGGTGATGCATCCAAACCTGTTGAAGAATTCCGTTACGAAGAATTCCCTCTCGATGAGCAGGGAAAATCACTAGATGTTCCACATGATCAGTACGCATGGATGAATGCGGCCTATGCAATGGGAACTACACTTACAAATGCATTCTCACAGTATAGCTGGTGCACAGCTATTCGAGGTGTTGAAGGCGGCGGTAAAGTTGAAGGTCTTCCTTCTCACTTGTTCAAAAGTGATGATGGCGATATGGATCAGAAGTGTCCTGCAGAAATTGGGATCACTGAGCGTCGTGAAGCTGAACTTTCAAAAATGGGCTTTCTTCCTCTTTGTCACTTTAAGAATACTGACTACGCTGTATTCTTTGGTGCTCAAACCATGCAGAAGCCTAAGAAATATGATGACACAGGCGCTACAGCCAATGCAGAAATTTCTGCACGTCTTCCCTATATCATGGCTACATCACGCATCGCTCACTACCTGAAAGTAATGGCACGCGACAAGATTGGCTCTTTCATGGAAGCACAAGATGCCGAGCGTTGGTTAAACCGTTGGATAAACACTTATACCAACAGCAACCCTGATGCCAGTGCTGAAATGAAGTCGAAATTCCCGCTTGCCGAAGCACAAATTAAAGTTCAGGAAAACCCAGGGGCACCAGGTTGCTACAGTGCAGTAGCTCACCTTAAGCCTTGGTTGCAAATGGAAGAACTTACTGCCTCATTACGTATGGTGGCAGATATTCCAACGTCAGGCTAAAACTGACATGTTAAGGGGAGGTCTGCCTCCTCTTAACGACCTCTTTTCAAAAGCACAAGCACCTTAAAATTAACAACTGGCATAACGATTCCATGCTCTCAGCAACGACCGAACAAATACTACAGGCGATGGAATCAGGAGTGGCTACCAACAGCAGCTCAGCCGAATCATTCCGGCACCTATTTGTCGATATTCTTAAAAGCATTGAAGATGCAGGATTCCAAAAGCCTGAGTCCACAGATGATTTTTGGCTGTGGGTCAATAAAACAATTGCTGAAATCGATAATAAAATTATCGGCCAACTCAATGCAATAATTCATCACCCAAAAGTTATTCAGCTAGAAAGTAGCTGGCGTAGCTTGTTTGATCTGGTTAATTTCTCACTGGGTAGAAAGAATATCAAGATACGAGTCCTTGATATTAATTGGTCTGAGATAAGTAAAGATGTCAATCGCGCTGTCGAGTTTGACCAAAGCCAATTATTTCAGAAGGTATATAGTGATGAGTTCGATATCCCAGGCGGTGAACCCTATGGCACTCTGATTGCCGACTTCAGTGTATCCCATAAGCCATCACCAAATCATCGCTATGATGATGTACCCACCGTAGAAAGGTTGGCAGAAATTGCGGCCGCAGCATTCTCACCCTTGTTGATTAACGCTGCACCACAACTATTTGGGTTAGATGATTTTGACCTGTTAACCCAACCTATAAATTTTCATGATATTTTCCAAGAATCTGAATACCAGGCCTGGAACCGCTTACGAACACATTCCGATACCCGGTTTCTTGGTATCACTCTCCCAAGAGTTTTACTGAGAGCACCTTATTCAATCAAAATCGATGCTATCGGTGGTATCAGGTATACGGAGTCCAGCGCTCATGAATCCAAGAAAAATTATGTCTGGGGCAAAGCCAATTTTGCACTTGCCAAGGTACTGATTAGAGAGTTCTCAGAGGTTGGCTGGTTCTCTCATATTAGAGGTGTTCCAAGAGATAAATTAGCCGGGGGCGTTGTTCCCGCCTTAATGGTTGATTATTTTTCAACAGACAAACAACCTGTTGCCGATAAGCCTATTGCAGATATCATTATCTCTGACAATAAAGAGCGAGAACTAAGTGAGCTAGGCTTCATCCCGTTCTGTCAATGTTACGACCTGGCCATGGGCGCTTTTCATACCACACCGTCACTGCATAAACCTAAAGTCTATGATGACCAGCAAATAACTATTAATGAAAAAGTCGCCTCCTCCTTACAGCATGTGCTGTGTGGGTCACGATTTGCACATTACATAAAGGTCATGGCTCGTGACAAAATAGGCTCTTATGTGCGCGCCGATGAGTGCACATCACTAATACAAAACTGGCTTAATGAATATACCGTTGCTCAAGAAGATGCAGAATGGCAAATGCAAGCTAAATACCCTCTTAGAAATGCCCAGGTTGATGTAAAAGAGAGCCCTGATAAACCAGGAGCATACTGGGTAAGTATTGATCTGCAGCCCCACTACCAGGCAGACAACCTTGTATCTGAGTTACACCTCACTACTGAACTGACGCCACCCCGGCTAACATAACAAGGCGTTTAGAGGATACGATACAATGAGCAAGCCAAAGAAAGGGCAGTTATTAAGGGCGTCAATATTAGATAGATTAATAGATGAACGCCCAGACCAGGCAAAAGAACCAGAGAAACAAAGACACCAGCTTATGAATGACATTAGAGATGGCGTACGCAGAGATTTAGAGATCCTTCTGAATACACGTTTTCGAGGAATATCACCACCCGAAAGCTGTCACCAGCTTGAAGAGTCTCTACTTAACTATGGATTGCCTGACCTAAATACCTTTAATTTTGTAAGTGGCAGCAGTCGAGAACAGTTTTGTAAAATTGTTGAAGAGCACATTAAAAAATTTGAACCTCGATTCAAGTCTGTCCATGTATCTATTCCGGACGACAAAAAAATAATGGGCGACAGTTTAAACTTTCGAATAGAAGCAATAATGTATGCAGACCCAGCACCGGAAGAGATCATATTTGACTCATCCCTTGAACCCATCACCAATATTGTACAAATTGGGGAGGTGCATTAATGTCTGATGAACTTTTATCTTTTTATGAAAAAGAACTCGCCTTTTTGCGACAATCAGGTGCTGAATTCGCAAAGGCACACCCCAAAATAGCAGGCCGCTTACGCATTAGTGATGATGTCGTTGAAGACCCTCATGTATCAAGGTTGCTAGAGGGTGTTGCATACATGAATGCCCGCATCCAGAAAAAACTTGATGATGATTTTCCGGGTTATTCCGATGCATTATTATCGAACCTATATCCACACTATTTGCGCCCTATTCCATCAATGTCAATTGTTCAATTTCAACCAGAGCAAGACCTTGATGCGGCAATGAAAATACCTAAAGCCTCATTGATTGAGAGTGACTCTTTTCATGGGAAAACTTGTCAGTTTCAAACTGCATATGATTCTGAGCTGGTACCAGTAAAAGTTACTAAAGCACGCCTGCAAGAACGTCCATTTGTAACGCCTGGAGCCAAGGAGGTTTATGGTGCTGAAGGCGTTATTCATATTCAGCTTGAAACACATACACCTGAGATCAATTTCAGTGATCTGCAGTGCGAGAAACTTCGCTTTCATTTGAAAGGTCAGTCACAACACATTTATCCACTCTATGAGTTAATACTAAATCAGGCAGAGCAGATTGTTGTAGCAACAGAAGATAATAGCTTCAAGTTGGTTAAGCCCTCACACCTACAGCCCGTGGGGTTTGCCGAAGATGAAGGTTTGCTACCCTATCCTCCTCAGTCTTTTATCGGCTACAGATTATTAACAGAATTTATGACGTTCCCTGAAAAATTTCTGTTTTTCGATCTATGCAATATAAAGAAATGGCTTCCCCAAGATACAAATAAAGTCGACCTCTATATTTATACCAAAAACGGCCATCAAGAATTAGAGAGACACCTGACTGAAGAGTATTTTGCTCTCAACTGTACACCCATAATAAATCTTTTCCCTCATCGGGCAGAACCCATTTCTCTGGAACATGAGCATTATAACTACCAAATCATTCCAGATGCCCGCTACCCGGAACACTACGAGGTGTATTCAATTGACAAGGTAGCAGGGCTAAGCGGTGACGGAAAAAAGACCGAATACAAACCATTTTATGGACTTAATCACAGTGACATTCAGCGACATGAGCAACGTTTCTGGCACAGTGAACGTCGAATAACTAATGATGGTGAGATGGGAAATGAACTAGGTTCAGAAATAGATATTTCTCTAGTTGACCTTAACTTCAACCCTGTTGAAGCTGAAGATGAAACCATTGCTATCAATACTCTTTGCTTTAATCGAAATACCCCTGAAAAACTGCCATTTGGTGGAGGTCAGCCACACTTTAAGTTTGTTGATCTTGGGATCATGCTAAAGGGTATTGATACCCTAACAAGAGTAACCGGTACAATAAGACCCCCTCAAGGAAACGGTGCACGCTGGCGGCTTATTTCACATCTATCCCTCAATCATTTATCTCTCGAAGGAGAAAATGCAGCGAGTCGGTTAAAAGAAATTCTCTCTCTTTATGATTTCACCGATACCGCCGCAAGCCGAGCCTTAATTAACTCAATACAGGATATTCAAACCCGCTCAATAACGGCCCCTATTACATTACATGGTCGAACGGCCATATGCCGAGGCACAGAAATAGAAGTTTTGTTCGATGAATCACTCCTTTCAGGAAGTAGTGTTTATCTTTTTTCATCGGTATTACAACAATTTTTCTCAATGTACTGTTCCATAAATTCATTCACGCGCTTAATCGTTCGATTAAAGGGCAGAGCTGAGGCATATAAAATATGGCCCCCCAGAATCGGCGAAAAAGCACTTATTTAGTTAAAAAAATCGAATCTGAACCATGGCGATTCGATTTTTTTCAACTAGTCAGGCTTCTTGAGCGGCAAGCGCATCAATCTGATGAACATGCCAAACATAGTGTTGGTGAATTTGCGCCAGCAACCAGTGAGCCTGTTCAGTTTAAGTCTAACCCTCATTTAAATTTCGAACCTGCACCAGTCAATGCAGTAAGAAAAAAAGAGGGACGAAATAATAGAGAGACCAATGGTCAGTCAAGCGAACAGTGGGAACTAGACGTTAACTTTTTAGGTTTAAACGGAAGCGCCGGTGTTCTGCCCTTTCATTACTCTGAACTGATCATACAAAGGTTGCGTGCAAAAGATCATGGGTTAAAAGACTTTCTTGATATTTTTAACCATCGAACTATCTCCCTATTTTATCGCTCATGGCAAAAACACCGTCCATGGCTGAAACACCCCGGAAAAAACGATCCAGTTTCAAAATATCACGTTAACTGGCACCAGGAGATACTAAAAGGCCTCACTGGTTTATCGAATGAACAAAATGCATCATTTAATAAACCTCAAGGTGCATGGCTTAACTATGCAGGGTTTGGCGCTGCACGCACTTGTAATCCATCAATGCTAAAACAAGCCATTCATCACCATTTTGGTCTATCTGTTCGTATTAATCAGTTTAAAGGGCAGTGGGAGCCGATGCCACAAGATGTAAGAACCAGACTTTCAGACCGTAAAAGTAATGGAATGAATAATGCGTTAGGTGCAAACGCCTTATTGGGCAAACGATGCTGGAATGCACAGAATAGGTTTGAAATTGAGATTGTTGATATTGAGTATGACCAGTTCATGAAATTCTCACCCGGTTCTCATAACCTTAATGCCCTATATGAATTAATTAAATTTAAAGTAGGTGCAGAACTGGATTTTGACCTAACGTTAAGAGTACAAGAGAGTAAATTAAAAACCGCCAGCTTTAATGCAGGCAGCAAACCACAGCTTGGATGGAATTCTCGGCTTCATAACCAAAAGCAGTCTGATAACATCATTAAAATCAGTGTTTCGAAACATGGAATGCATCGATTGGCGACAGAACAGAAACAAACAGGATAACGAAAATGTTCAATGTTAATTTAAAAGCACTAGTTGAAAGAATGAACCCAACGCTCAAGGAGTCCCTGGATAATGCAGCCGGGTTATGCCTTAGCAAAGGGCACTACAATATTGAAATTGAACATTGGCTTCAGAAAATACTGGAAAGATCAGATACTGATGCCGAAAAAGTCATTAGTCACTTTGGTGGTAATGTTGGAAAAGTATTATCAGAACTAACGACAGCACTAGGTAAATTAAAATCTGGAAATACCAGAACCCCATCACTTTCACAAACCCTGCAAGAAGCTACCAAGTATGCATGGATGATTGCTTCTGTTGATATGGGTCATGCAAGTATTAGCTCTGGTCACTTACTCGCAGCAATACTCAATGATGAAACATTACGTCGGCAAATCGTAGAGTCTTCACCCAGTTTAAATCAAATCCCGGCAACAGATGTTCGCGCAACAGTACAAGCCACATTCGGTACCACAACAGAATCCCGACATGAATCACGCTCCCCAATGGTTGAGGGTGAAGTAGCTCAACCAGGCGCTGCTGCCGGTTCAGCACTAACCAAATTTACAGTCAACCTGACTGAAAGAGCTCGAAATAATGAGATAGACCCTGTATTAGGCCGTGATGCGGAAATCAGGCAGTGTATAGATATACTTACGCGTCGTCGCCAAAACAACCCTATATTCACTGGTGAAGCCGGTGTCGGTAAAACGGCCGTTGTAGAAGGATTAGCACTGCGCATTGCAAATAATGATGTGCCAACGCCATTAAAGGATATCACCATCCTTTCTCTGGATCTGGGTTTACTGCAAGCAGGAGCCAGTGTTAAAGGGGAGTTTGAAAACAGGCTTAAGTCGGTTATTGAAGAGGTCAAAGCCTCACCTGCCCCTATTATTATGTTTATTGATGAAGCCCACACGCTTATTGGTGCCGGAGGAAAAGAGGGCCAAGGTGATGCGGCGAACCTCCTTAAGCCTGCACTGGCAAGAGGCGAATTACGAACTATCGCAGCAACCACATGGGCAGAGTATAAAAAATACTTTGAACGCGACCCAGCCTTAACGCGACGCTTTCAGGTTGTAAAAGTAGACGAACCTACCGAGCCTGTCGCCATAGACATGATGAGAGGCATCTCAAAATCACTTCAGAAGCACCATAAAGTTCGCATATCTGATGATGCTATTATCCAGGCGGTAAAACTCTCTGCACGCTATATACCCGGCAGACAACTCCCGGATAAATCAGTGAGCCTGCTCGATACAGCTGCCGCACGAGTATCTCTTAGCCAAAGTGCCACTCCATCTGTGATTGAAGATACAAAACGCCGAATCAATCAGCTTGATACGAACCTGGCAATGTTAAATCAGGAGAATGCTTCAACAAATAACTGCAACGAGCAAATAGAAGAAGCAGAAACAGAAAGAGCTTCAGCAATAAAAGAGCTGGAAGCCCAAGAGCGGCAACTTGAACAAGAAAAATCAATCATCAAACAAATTCGCATCATTAGAGATGAAATAGAAGCAGACTATTTCTCCAAAATAAGCCCAAAAGCTGAAGAACAAGAAGGCAGTGAAGGTGAAGGTGAAGGTGAAGGTGAAGGTGAAGGTGAAAAGAATAATACTAGCTTATCCTCTGAACAAGTGTCTGAGCTGCAAGATAAACTAAAGGCTTTAGATACTGAGTTAGCAGACATACAGAAAGATGAACCATTAATGCAAGCTCATGTTGACGGGCAGGCTGTAGCAGACGTAGTGGCTAACTGGACAGGTATCCCCGTCGGCAAAATGGTTGGGGATGAAATTAATGCCATCCTGGAATTAAAAGACCAGCTAGAAGACCGAGTTATAGGGCAGTCTCACGCATTAGAAGCTATCGCCCAATCTATTCGTACATCTAGAGCGGGTTTAACAGACCCCAGAAAGCCAATTGGGGTCTTCATGATGGTTGGCTCAAGTGGTGTTGGTAAAACTGAAACGGCATTAGCTCTGGCCGATACACTCTTCGGCGGTGAACAAAATATAACCGTCATTAATATGTCCGAATTTAAAGAAGAGCACAAGGTGTCAATGTTACTGGGTTCACCTCCAGGGTATGTTGGTTACGGTGAAGGCGGCGTACTGACAGAAGCCGCTCGACGAAAGCCTTACTCTGTAATCTTGCTTGATGAGATGGAAAAAGCACACCCTGGCGTGCAGGATGTGTTTTACAACCTCTTCGATAAAGGCACGATCAAGGATGGAGAAGGAAGAGATATCGATTTCAAAAACACTGTAATTATCATGACATCAAATGCAGGAGGGGAAGCGATTCAAGCTATCTGCTCTCAGCAAGATGAAAAACCAGACCCAGATGTTCTACTGGACAGCATGCGGCCTGAACTTTTGAGGTCATTTAAACCCGCATTCCTTGGGCGAACAAACGTAATCACCTACTACCCTCTGGACGATGAGAACCTCATGAAGATTTCTAAAATCAACATGAACAAAATTGGAAAAAGAGTGCAGGAGCATTACAACGCCAACTTCAGTTTTGATGAAGATGTATTACTACATATTGTCGCCAGGTGTCAGGAGGTAGATACTGGAGCCCGAAATATTGAAGCAATATTGAATAAAACCCTATTACCTGAACTGGCAACAGTCTGCTTAAGCCATATGGCTGAAGGGGACTTAATCAGTAATATTCATATTGGTGTGAATGAACAGGATATGTTTAGCTATAACATTAGCTAAACATATCAAGTGAGCGCCTTATGGCGTTCACTGAACTTAGTAACATCGCATTTCAGATAAAGAATTATAGACGGAAATAGTGAACCTTTATGGCTCGAAAACCCCGCTTTAACATTAAAGACCATCCACAATATATTATGCAGCGAGGTCATAACCGTCTCCCCTGTTTTTTTGATAAGGAGGACTACGGCTACTTTCTTGATTGTCTGGAAAAATCCGCACGTCAATATCAATGCGAAGTGCATGCTTACACACTATTAGAAACTGAAATACATATTCTAGCCACACCCAAAATTCAGGGTGGAGTATCACAGATGATGCAGTCATTGGGTAGACGCTATGTGCAGTACGTAAACCATCGTTATCATCGAAGTGGCACACTATGGGAGGGCAGATATAAATCTACATTGGTAGATGCCGCTGGCTACCTAATTACCTGCTACCGATATATTGAATCTCTGGCTGTTGAAAGAGGCTTGGCCGATGCAGTAGAAAAATATCCGTGGTCAAGCTATATGAACCATGCACAAGGCAAAGAAAGCTCCCTATTAACCGAACATTCAATGTTTGGAGAACTGGGCGAAGATGAAAAAAAGTCACGTCAGCAGTATCGGGAGCTATTTCGTTATGAAATTGACCCCGGCACAAAAAAACACATCATTGAAACCTTAAATCTTGAGCTGGTTCTTGGTGGAGATCTATTTAAGAGTCGTATTCAGAACCTTGTTGACCGCCCAGTCAGACCGTTAAAACGAGGAAGGCCTCCCAAGAGTAAAGAGTGGGAAGCTTAATTAATATGTTTGGTTCAAATAAGGACACCGCCACATCAGAAGAAAATACTTCCATAGATAACGACCTTACTGTTGCCTATGTAGCTGAAGGTATAAAAAAAGTGCTCACCGCGACAGAAGTTGAAGCACAAGAGAAACCTGCTGCACTTTTGGCCATAGGTGGAGCTTTGAACGGTGCATTATTCAATCTAGAAGGTAGTGATATTACAGCAGGTAGAAGTCAAAAAAATACAATTCGTTTGGAGTTTATTGGTGTTTCCAGGTTTCATTTTAAACTCTACCAGACCAACAATAATTGGTTTATTCAAGATACAAACTCAAAGAACGGTACTTTTGTAAATAATAAGGCAATCACAGCTCCCACACAGCTTATTAAGGGCGATATGATTAAAGTACTTAATATAGCCTTCAAGTATTTACCTCAGGGCGATAGCGAGCGACTTGCTTACGACAAACTAAACCTGGTCGCAAATACAGACGGTCATACCGGTTGCTTTAATAAATGTTATTTCAATGACCAGCTCGAAGAAGAAGTAACCGCCGCTCGAATCACCAGACAAGATCTATCTTTAATTATTTTTGACCTAGACCACTTCAAAACCATAAATGATAAATTTGGCCATGATGCTGGCGACTATATCTTAAAAGAAATTGCAGATATTGTTCGAATTGGAGGTATTAGAGAGCAAGACGTTTTTGCCCGCTATGGCGGAGAAGAGTTTGTTATTATTCTGCCTCAAACCAATATGTCTCATGCTCAGGAAATAGCAGAAAGGATACGATGCTTAATAAAAGATAATACATTCATCTACGATAACGAAGAACTAACAGTAACCGCGTCATTAGGCATAGCCTGTTATCGCAGAGATATATTGTCTGGTGCAGACCTTTTCAAAAGAGCAGATGAAGC